>Ga0315913_1001562_pt1 | contig 25493 bp, 18 predicted proteins | sample MpolsnodulesMG_FD_207736 | JGI IMG/M metagenome (GOLD analysis project Ga0315913, IMG submission 207736) | Medicago polymorpha root nodule microbial communities from Los Angeles, California, United States - small nodules | ecosystem: Host-associated > Plants > Roots > Nodule | place: USA...
TGAGAGAGAAACGATTATTCATTTTCATTTTCATTTTCATTTTCATTTACGTTATTTTTGGAGCACCACACCAACTCGCACTGTGTTGTCGGCGTCACTCACACTTTCTCTTTCTTCTTCGCGCTTCTCGGTAGGGTTTTCCTTTTTCAATTTCTTCCATTTTTCAATTCGCTTTTCGCATTTACGTTTATTACGTTTTTCATTATCAGTTTCTTCCTACTTTGGGATTAGGGTTTTTCGTTGCTATCATTTCATCTCATTTTACGTGAATCGTTTGTGTTTTTTCAATTTACCTGTTGATTTTGTGTTCTCAGATTTATTTTGGTGATAATGTATTTTGCTGGGTCGAGTTTATTTGATTTGTTTACTCTTTGATTTGATATTTAGTGAAGTGAAATGCGATAAGGTTATATAGAGATGATATTGTTTCTAGGGTTTCTTCAATTTTGCAATGTAACAGTTAGATTAGTTGTTTCCATAACACTTGTGTGCCAAGAAATCCAATGTTTTTACTTGCTTGGCTTTCCTAATGTATGAGCTATTGGGTGTGTGCTTAAGTTATTCTATTTTATTCACCATAATGAACTTTCGTTTGTAAATATTGCTTTTGCTTGTATCGGAATGATAGTAGTATTTAATGTTTCATGTATAAATGTGATTGAAACAACCTTTGTGACCCAATGGATCACCTACTAAGCTTTTAGGTTATTGTTAGTTAATTGTGTTAGTGTGTTGCTAATGCAGCTGACTTTGGAGTACCAACAAAGCACTTGCGGTAGTTTAACTTAGAGCTGCAGGGATGGATAGGTGGGGTGTTCATCGTCAACAGGCATTCATTGGTTGGCGTGCAAGTTCTTTTCCTTCTGTTACTGGGAAGGAAGAGAACTCGGACAACGACGGAGAAGAAGTAAATGTTAAGAATGAACCAATATATTTTCCAGATAGTAAGAAAAGGAAGCGCCTCAGCCTTAGTCAGCTTAGAGAGGTGAAAGTAGAGTCTTGTGAGAAGCTTAGAGAGGTGAAAGAGGAGCCTTATGGTCAGCTTATTGAGGTGAAAGAGGAGTATGCTGGGAATCAAAGCAGTAGCAAGAATAAGAGAAAGAAGCATGATAGTAAGGACAGATGGTCAAGCGAGAGGTGAAGAAAATATATCATTTTTTTTTACTGTTTGCGTGTTTATGTTTATGATTCCACCAAGCGTGTTTATTTCTATGATTCCACCAAGTAATTATATATGAGTTAATCATGCAATCTAATGTAGGTACAATTTGGCTGAACAAAGCATGTGGGAGGTGCTGAAGGCAGAGGGGGCGACTTTTGAACATCCAATAACCCGACCTGTACTAAGATCAGCTGCCCGTAAATACATTGGTGATACTGGACTTTTAGACCACTTACTGAAGCACATTGACCGTAAAGTGGCACCTGGAGGGACTGATCGGTTCCGAAGATGGTTCAACCCCGACGGAATTATGGAGTATTGGTTGGAGAGGGCTGACTTGGATGACGTCCGCGAGGAGGCTGGGGTTGATGACCCCTATTGGATACCACCATCCACTGTTAGGGCCATTCGTGCCCCTTGTCAGGATGCTGATTCTTCTGCTGAATTGAAACTGCTTAAAATAGAAATGGCCCAAATGAAGAAGTACTGAACTTGAAAACAGAATATCAAAATAATATTTTATGGTTGCAATTTTATTTTTTCCTAATAATTTTATTTGCATAGCAGAGATATGCAGGAGCTCATTGCCCAGAAGGAAAAGAAAACTGAAAGTAACATGATGGAGGTGAATGTTGAATGCTTTAATATTTTAATGGTTTTGCTGTCTCTTAAAACACTTTATAATACTTTATGTTGAATTTCAATGGCAGAAGACTTGCAAGGAACTTATGAAGTGGAAAGCTAAAACTGACCATCGCCTAACTGAAATCATGGATTCTTTGAAGAATTTGCAGGTATATATTCAAGACTTAATGGGATTTATATACTGTTGAATGCTCTCCTTTTATTTGTTTGATTTCTCCACTTATGTGATATCTGACTTACTGTAGTTCTGTATATTAACAGGGCAAGTATGGTGAGTTCGTGATATGGAAAACTGAAGTGGAGCAACATCTTATGGATATAACAAATAAGTTGAATGCTCTTCAAGCACCAAGAGAGTGCACCACTTTTAGTCCTCCTTCAGAAAAATGGAAAGATTGGTTAGAAAACACTAACCCAGACAATATTCAGGACGACGGATTGGCAACTTGGATCGGGAGTTCAGAACTATTTAATGTTCCACAAGAGTGTTTTCTTGAAGATCCCTACTCAGGCATGCCAATTCAGCCACTCAATGAAGAACTGGCGAACAAGAAGAGGTAATATCTGTTTATTCAAATTCTTTAGCCAAACCCTCAAACATGCACGCACATCTCCTTGGAGGGGGAAAAATCAAGAAGGAAAAAAGTTAATTTTGTTTGTTATTTTATTTTTCCTTTGAAATAATAGTCATGTTGAGGAGCTGATACCCACAATGCAAGAGGATCAACCTAATGTCACCCCAGATTCTTCTACAACTGTTAATTCAAAGGCAGACGTTGACAACTCGTTGATAATGTTTCAGGTGATGCTGATAGTGTGTATACATGCCACTTATTCCCATTTTTTCCTTCTACCACCACCTTATATTCATGATTTATTATTTTTCTTGCAGGAGATGTTTATGGATTTATTCAAATGGAAAGAAAAGATGGAGCAGCAGCTGTTGGATGTATCAAACACTGTATATGGCATGCTAGCAATGAAGTAGACATCTCTTTGAGGTATCAGGCCTAGGATAGGATTATAACCACCTTTTCTTCACAAGTTTTCTTCTTTACTCTTAAAACTTGTAGAGTTTAGATACCGTACAGCATTAACAATCTGATACTGAAAATCTTTGCCAACCACTAAGTTCATGGAAGAGGTTGAACCTCACCTGCTTGTTGAGCTGCAAATTGTTGATATGTTTGACTGCCTTTTACAGTATAGTTTGATCTAATTTGAGGCAGGTCTTCAACAGGAATGAAATTGGTTGTATTATTGTCTTGTTGGTTAGGATTACCAGTTCTTTTTAGTACAGGTCTTTAGGTAGGCTTTGCCGGTATTTTACATGTTAGCTAGAACCATTCAATGAGAACTTGTACTTAACTATTTATATATAGAATTTCTACAATATCACATATCATCTTGTAGATGTCCTATAGGTGTGAATTACAAAATGTAGTCCGACTCGGTTGTTCTTATGCCCTCGCTACTCTTGCCTTTTAGTTTAATGGTGGCGGGTGGGGTTATGAGTCGCATACGGTGCTTGTTACATCTATTATGCGCTTCAACTTTTGTTCCCTTCACTGATGTTGAATTTTAATATAATTTTCCTACCTTGGCATATACTACAATATTCAATTTTTTATTTTTCCTCTGATTATGTAGATCTAATGACGCTCCTACCTTATCATGCAAAAAACAAAGATTAAATTCCTATGTGACGGGAAATACTTCATTAAGTTTTTATGTAGTGGAATTGAAGCCCTTGATCTGATTCAATCAAAACCCTAGATCACTTCCTCTTTCTCCCTCTCTCTAGCACTGCCCACTGTTCCCTCCTCATTTCCATCAGAAGCTTAGCTTTCTCTCTGCTGGACCAAAACACCTATTTTTCATACAAGTTAATGACCTGCCTACGACACTCTCAACCATTTCCCACCATCACACTCTTGGATCCAAACCATTACAATTACTGATTTAAACAGTAGTTTTGCAGCTTCAATACAGTGTTCAATAACTCATTAACAAAATTGTTTAATGTATGTTTTTGTTTACATGATCATAGGTGAAAATGGTCCTGCATCACATCATTTGTGATCTGAATCATGAGGTCAAATCATGTTGCGTTTTGATTTTGACCCAGTTGAGTCATTTTACTGGAATTCAAGAGCCACAGATTCTTCTTTTAGGTGTTTTTGCGACATTAATTTTCTAAGATCCAAAAACTCCTTGTTCAGAACCTGTCTCACGTAATGCTAAATTCCAATGGTAAATTGGTGATCACTGTGGGTGGAGGTTGATTATCCAATTTGGTCCATGATAGTTTTCTCACAGTCCAATTTAGTTCCGTCAAAAAATATCTAGCTAGTCCCTGACATTTTTAAATTGGGGACAGATTAGTCTGTTATATTGAGCCGTGACTAATTTGTCCTTTGAATTAAAATGTTATGGACTAATTTGGATATTATTTCTTATATTAGATTAAATTAATCCGTGGGAAAATTATGATTAACCAACTTGAGTCCTTTCTTGAGAAACAGAACAGGGATTAACTTGTGATTTTAACCACCAAAAAGTAGGAACAGTACACCATGTGAGTACTAGCCGGAGCATGGAACTGATTACAAATTGTTTTTGAATAGAGACTAATTACAATTTTCTTGGCCGGTGAGATCCGTTATGGTTTTTTTTAGTGGTGGTTGTTTCAGAAAATTTGCCAAACAAATTGGGCGTTCGAGATTGACGTTGACACCATTTTCACTTGTCTACAAGTCGCTTTTGGATGAATTCTTAAGAGAGAAGACAAGACATCAAACTACATTAATTTAGAAGTTTGTCACCGGACGCTCAAATTGAAATGATTCAAACATTTGATAAAACAAATTTGTTCGTAAACAAAATTTGAACTAATTTTGAGACGAAAAGCTCCACTCTAATTAGTTAAATTTGATGGGAGTTGAATTGATTGTGTTTTATGATTAAGAGTTAAGACATGTTTGTTTAGTTACATGGCCATTAGTTGTCCATCAATCCCTAGTTTTAGTGTTAAAGACAAAACATGCATATTTATTGAATTACCACCTTTTTAAGGAAGCAACCGAACGTATAATTGTTTGTAAAGGTAAAACAGATTCACCGAATTTTAATTTTGATCGTAGAAATAGTTATAATACTAATGACAATTAGGCTATTCCTCAACAAGATCTAAATCACAAATTTGCTCTACCAAAACATTCACACAAGCCAGATTATGCAAGAGAAATAATTAAAGGATCTATGCGCCCTCAAAAGCGTAAAATTGTGTGACTTCAAAACTCGAGGGAATGTCCATTCCCCAACAATATTTTTTTGGAGGTAATAAGACAACACCCATATGTAAATGTGTATACTAGTTTATAGTTTTGTTACACAAACCTCTCGAATCACCCCATTTATGGAATTGCATTTTTTAAATTAATAGTATGACCAAAAAATGGAGAACTTCTATTGTACGTTAATGAAAGAAAAAAAAACATAAATAATGTAGGCTTTTTAAACTCTTTATTTTAAAGTTGGTCTCAACTGGGTCGAAGGTTAAATGAGAAGCAGAAAAACACTAACCTAATAACTAGCACATTAACATTTGCCTGTGAAACAACTCTCCAATTTAAACTGTTACACAATTTTATTTCACAATAATTCCAAATGACAAAGCCAAATCAAATCACTACAATACTGCGTCATTTTGGCTGGCGGAGGCATTGAGATGGGCAGCTATTTGATACATAGAATACATAATAAATGATAGTGATACAAAGGCGGTCCATTTTGAATGGCGCAGCCTTTAGATGTCCATCGACGGAATTCAGGAAGTTGCATAGCCATTCTTAATACTTCAGGTCAAAACTTGGGTTGGACTCACTATGATGACTTCAGGTTGAGGCATACGCCACAACAAGTTCAGTGGGATAATCAGATTCAGTATGCTGACTTCAGCTCAAAACTTTGGTTTCACAAACATATCACATAATACCTTTAACAAGATTTTAGCTAGGCATTGAATTTGATTGGAGTTTAATTTTCACTTCATCAAGGCAAGCCTGAATATCCTTGAATTCTTCTGTGTCAGAGAAGCTCTGAGCCTGAGAAAACAAGTAATAAATTAGAAAAATGTTAACTCTACTGCTGGCCTTTTCAACCCTCAAACATTAGAAGCCTTAAAACAAATATCTTGCCTGTCTGCAAATGTTCTTCAAGTGCATCTCAGCGGTAAACAATTCCTTGATACTGCCAGTTGATGCAGATATTTCCATGTACACCTTGCAAAGTTCTAAAGATGCTTTTGCAAACTTTTGGAAGTGATCTCGGTCGTTCCAAGTATCAGAACCCTGAAAGAATATAATTGGACAATTATATTAAGACAACAAATGCAGGAGAAATTTCAGAGGACGAGCTCGAAAATAAGTCAAAAAACAAGAGATCAAAGATACTTCTAATTAAAAATACAAAGGTAGGGGAAAAATGCTTTAGACAATCAAAAGAAAAGTGTTCCTAATGTTAATGGTGGGTGGTTTAATGAATTGTTGTGCACAAGCTACTTTTACTTATAATCACCGTGAACTGCCTAACTGGTTGTTCACACTAGCCAAAAACATGTTATTGAACAATAAACATTTTCCATCAAACACTGCATGTAATGCTTATTTTGCAAATGTGTGGCGATAAGGGATGCAATGCAACTGCACAGAAATTATGCCATATCTTTTGGATAAAAAAGATATCGGATATGTACTTGACCTTAAGGGACGTACCTGGAGGGATCGAACTTGCTTCAAGAGGGCTTCAGAACACATCATGAGATCTCCCTTAATTCTGTGCCATTTAGCATATAAACCCCAGATTTCAGGTCCATATCCACTTCCATTTTTAACTATCTGTATCAGCAAAATAACATTAAATAGGGCCTCGTTAATTGCATGTACGACTTATCTTTTGCATGACCTTTATTTAAAAAGCAAAGATTATTGAGTCGCACCACCGCCTGTGGCACTTACAAACACACCACCAGGGCATTGGGATGGAATGGGAAGTGTTCATTAATCCCTTCACAAAGTAGAAGGAATCTACAAAAACATAATCTTGATAGAATTGTGTACCTGCTGTAAAACATTTCCAAGCGACAACATTAATTGTTCAGTTTCACGTGATCTTCCTGCAACGGATAGTCCAGATACTTGCTCTTGATGTTCTGATCCAGAATCAACAATGCAGAACTGATCTGTATTAGGCTTATTATCAGTTGTCACAGGAGGCACAGAATTACTTGTAGAATGCCGCTTTTCCACCTCATTTGTGATTCTTTCCAATAAAACCGTGTCTACTCTTTTATTCTTAGTAATGTCCAACACCATCTGAGCGGCTTCCAGTGCCTAAAAGAATTTATCAAACTAGATGAGCAATGAAGAATCAACAAGTGCTTCAAGTTTTTTTTAATGCACCAACCCTGGATTTTATATCATATTAATTTTTTATTTTTTAAAATCGCTAAATCTTTAATGGACCAGCCCCACCTTTACTGTCTCTATCCTTTACCCACAATTGTCCAATTCACAATTTTATGACAGCGCCTTGGATATTATGGGGTGCCTAAGTTCCACATAGATTAGTATTGGATGCTCCATGGAGTATTTAAGGGGCTTGGTTATCCCCCCTTGATAGCTAGTTTTTAAGGGAGGGTTCCTCAAGTGCTTGGGTGCTTATCACATGTTTAGGATTGGATATTTAGAGCACAGACAAATAAGGGTGACCCAATAAAATTGCCATAACAATAAGGAAACTTTTTAAAATTAAGTTGATTCCATACCATAACCTGAAATTAAGTTCATTCCATCATATTTTAAACAAGACAATGATAATTAATATCATCATATTTCATTTCAATCCAAACATAGCCTTGCAGTGATGGCATACAAGGCATAAAACATGCAATGAAACTGCAAAAACAATATTCCATCATGTGTCAAGAGTTATTTTGACCAACAATATAAAATAAAAAAATCACATACCTGACTCATATTGCCAACGTCAACAGCAACATGGCTGTAATTCTCCCACAGTTGCCAGCTGTTTCGTCTGTTACAAATCATCATGGTGTTAATGTGTATCCTAGATGGCTAAATTCATAATGATTATGAACTAAAACACATGCATCACATTAGGTGGACATTTCAGCATATGCATATATATGGCGGACATTTATGTGACATAGAGGAAGTTTACTAAGAAGAATAAATACTAAACTTGAACTTCAAGGCTTCTTTGAATGCAATAAAGGCCTCCTTGCTCTTTTTCTTGATCAAATGCCTGCAATGTTAGGTTAAACATATCATTAGTACAGGCAAGAAGGAAAAAATTAAAAACCCATAACTTTTTTTTCTTATCATTATTATTATTTAATAAAGATTTTATTATTACTAGTATTATCATTATATGGACTGGGAATATATTGAGTTTTATTACTGAGCTCACAGCTGTGATACCAAGGTAAAAGGGTTCCGATTCAGTTTCTACAGGATATGTGTCCCTATTGGAAATCCAAAATGATAAAGCATCAAATACTCCAAGCTGGAGATCTCAACTTTAAACCCAACAGGAAGTAAATTAGGTGAAATTTAAGAGGGACCTGATTTTCTCCTTATTATGTAGCCCAATTATCGACGCCCAAAAAATTATGCTTTTAAATAATTACAGGCGAGGCTTTGCAGAAAGAAAAAAAAACTTAAATAGTGTAAACACACATAAAACCATTTTTGAATATTAGAAGAAAGCAAGAACTACATACAAGCAAGCTATGTTGTTCCAAGCTTCCCCATTGTCGGGATCGAGCTGAACAGCACGAGTAAATGCATCTAGAGCCTTTTCAACATCCCGTGCCTGTTGAAATTCTATGGTTAGTTTGAAGTACTCTAGAAAACAAAAGTAAGAAATAGCAAACAAGGGGAGCAAATCTACATTAGAACTGTCAAAACATGGAAATTTGTAATTCTGTGTCCACCCCGACAAACCAATCAGGTGATGCAACATATATATCAATCTGCGAAGACAACTGTAACATAAGTGGTAATCTATGCACAGTCAGTGCTGACTCCCTGAAATAAACCATCTGCACCTAATATTTTCTGATCATAGTCATTCACATGCAACTACAGTCCAATTCACCAGAGTAGGCTGTAGGCCTAATACTAAAATACTGTTACCGCGTCAACAGCAGTAATAACTACTTTAATAATGGATAGTCATGGGTATCTAGCCATTCACAAGAGAAAAATTGTACAGTAATTGTACATCTTATTGTAAATCTAACGGTTCAAAAACAAATAGATGATAAGCAAATCTAAAGAACATTACACAATTTACCTTCAATGCAGCAGCCCCAAATGCAAACCAACCATCTGGAAACATAGAGTTCATTGACATCGCAGACTCCCTTAAATTAACAAACAAAATTTACTGTAGTTAATATATCAAACCAAATAGCAATGTTACAATCAAAACAACAGACATTTTTAACATAATGATGACAAAGATAATGATGAAACTGAAACGCTTCATTCAGGACCCACATAGCTCACCATAAAACTTTAGATGTCTCATATTCTCCTCTATTGTATGCACTGCGGGCCAGAGAGCGCTGTGAACCAGAGAAAAACAAATCTGTTTAAAAAATGTTGATTTAAATTTTTTATAATATGACAGAAGCAAATTACATTAGATTAAGCATATAATAGGCACACCTTAGCTCTAGCAGACCTATTGTTGGAAACTTCCAGAGCTTTTTCATAGCATGCATCATTATTGGTAATGTCACCCAAGGAGCACCTAGAATAATATTCACACGAGGAAACAAATTATGCAAAATAATGATATTCTTGCTGTTTCATTTTTCAATTTCAATATAGTGTAAGCTAGCCTTTCATCTGTCATGGTAGGTTCTTGATTGATGACAAAGTGAGTGAGAAAAAAACAGATAACCACATATACTCAGTGAAGATCTCCAGGAGTAACAAAAAGGACAGGGCATACATAACATAATCCAAGTCTGCACTCTTTCAAAATTTGGTCATCGTATTTTCAAAAAATTATAGGTGGTCATCTTTCACTGTATCAACCCTTATGTGATCATTCTTTTCTTATTAATTTGTGCAAAATTAACATGCTCCAAACTTTTGAACAATTAAGAAACACTGAGATTTTATTTAAGCTGTTTGTATGCAGTATGGGTATGTGTGCTAATGCAACAGAGTTAAAGGAAGCTCTTGGAAAATTAATTTATCTTTTTCAGAAATAAATTGGGAACCCTTGCATAGGGGATTAAATCTTGTGATCCTTTACTAATTTTCTTAAAGCTAATTTTCTTAAATTATTTATTTCTACTATATTCAGTAGCTTGTGCATAGAAAATCATTGTTCGGTTTCTTTCCTTTCCTGCTTCTTATATTACACCTCCCTTGCTGACTTTGAGCTATTTATGCACTGCTCTTCTGGAAAAATTGAACAGCAAATAGATTATTTTCCAGACCTCTATTCTCAGAAGTTAACAGTCACTGTTTAGTCCACGAGTGACAGCGATATTGGGCCAAAACAGAAGATAAAACACCTAATTATCCTACTTTAGTGAATATCTTATCCCCCTATCATTATAAACTTCCCATTATCTCTCCAACAAAATACTACATTTTTATTGTTAAAATTTTTAAAAGCACTGTCAAATCATACATCACTTGTAACATTATCAATTTTCTCATATTGCTAATGAAAATGATCCATAAATATACAATTAATACTTTTTGCAAAATATCAGGTCATCTGTAATCTATATCCTATGAGTAACATGGTATAGTTATGAATCTTGTGATGACTAAAATGTTCTATAAAAAGTAAATTCTTTAAACAGTTATCCTCTCAGAAGAATCAGATAAAAACATAAATTGAAGGAACAAAAATAATTGTGTGATATTTTTTGATAGAAAAAGTAGTTGCTATAAGATCTGGATGTCCGTCCCTGTGCCCATTAGTGCTATTCCTAAAAATACCAACATGTTTGAATAAGCAGCTTAAAGAAGCGCTTTTCACATGAGATCTTATATCATAAATGCTGAAAATATTCAATAAGCATAAGTCTGTTTCCATTAGCTTATCTAAGGAGCTTATTGCTGAAGTGTTTGTGCCATAAGCTAAACCTAAATAAGCTCTAAAAATACTCTTCCAAATGCCCGCAAGACTATCAACAACCCACTTCAACTCAAGAATGGACTGTGTGTGTACACACACACTACGGTGCAACTTGTCAGAGAAATAATCGAAGTAGTTAATTAGTTATTGTTCAAGAGAAACAACAACCTAATTAAAAAAACCAGAAGCAAGACGAGCCAAGTAACATACCATAACCTAGGGTCATTTGGTCTTTCTGAAAGACGCTTCCTGATGAGTTCAACAGCTGTTGCTTTCTTCTCCAAGAGACTGATTTCCATGTCAAACATCAAACGAACCAATAAGGCGTGAATATTGAGAGAGTAAATTGGTTCATTGATTTCATATCACATCATACCTGTAGCAGTGTATAAGATTGTCCCATAATTCTAAATCTTCAAACTCCTTTATTGCCTCCCCTATCAAGCCACAACGCACCAAAAGTTCCCCGTACTCTCTGAAATTGAAAGATAAAGTAACAAAAGTTAATGGGCTAAATTGCAAAAGAAAAACTTGGGGTGAGGGGGTCATCTACAGAGAAAAAGTTTATACTTCCTCAAAGCGGGAATACTAGCCATGTAAACACCACAACTGAAGGGAATTCTTTCTGCAATTGCTGGAGAAGATTCATAAATACGCTTCACCTACAGAAATATGCATATATTTTTTTATTAGGTGCAGTAAATAAATTAAGCCAGTTCCACATTTCACAATCACATTGCAGCCAAACTGAAACCAATGCGCCATTTATAGGTACAAAGGTTTAACAAATCTTCAATGTATTATATAAATTTTAAATGTTAAACATACATTTCTTCTTATTTATTGTTCTTTTAAATATCAAATTGTGATTATTTATTTTTAATATATGAAGTGTGAAGTATATTGAGCACAATTTACTTGCAATGTCATAAATCCTATAAGTCTCTTAAACTCTTCAAGTAATAATCGCAGGTTGTGATCCAGTTTTGGGCAGTATAAACCATAAAAAAGTTAATTTAAGTTGATAGCTTAGTTTCTTTTTCTATGAGAGCTCAGCATCAATAATATTTTGACACAAAATTATAAAATTTTGTTCATTGCAACAGGGACAAAGCAGAATCAATTATCAGACAAATGATATAGTTTTATAAATACAAAGTTAACAGGTTACTAAAATGAAACACATACTAAGTTATCCATCATCAGTAATGCGCGCTCCTTTGTTCGACTACGCAACGACTCCCATCTAATACGCAAGATATCGCAGAAGCTTCGTATCTAAAGCAGGAAAAAAACATTAAAAAATGCAGATGATTAAGTGGAACACTAGAATAGAGGAAAATACACACCATAAGCACAAACAAAGTTGGCTCTATGGTGTGGGAAAAAAGCCTCATTTTAAAACAAATATAAGTGGTAGGTTTTTTTCTACTTACAACGAAGTAAGAGAAATGCTGGGAATCAATTGCCTCAATGTAAGGAGCCATATCCCATCCTGAAACCAAGTCATGAGCCAGCAATTAAGTCAACATCTACAACACACATCCATTTTGTTTTCTCCTTTTTCAGGAAAGTTTGTGGTTTTGGATTTTAGAACTCACTTAGAAATATAAATAAATAGCACTAAAAGGAGGAAAAAAAGGAAAGCAGACTACTAAACGTTAGAGACTATAATGTAGGTTATTCTATGAAAGAGATGGCTTAATTAAGGATTGCATAGTAATGGATCCTCAAAGTTCCAAACAAAAGTGGATATTTAAATAGACACCAGACCACCTTTGAAAAGCAAACAAGATTATTGACATTGATTTTTTTTCCTTCAGACAAATCTCTCCTTTCATCAGACTCAAAAATATAAAGACAGCATATGATTAACAGAAGAATGGGTTAAATTGTAGCAGTTGACCCTAATTTCACCCATCCTGTTGTTTCAAATTCGGCAATCAAGACTCTGAAACATCGAATATGTTGCTAATAAAATAACTACTTCATATTAATGTTGTACAAGTTTAGAAACATTAATTGAAAATTCAATTGCACATCAACAGAAGTAACCTAGGAGCGCAATTATTGAGTAAACACAAACCAAAATATCTATTCATTTGATCTGATTTCTATCTTTCCCTCACTTCAAGTTTATCCGAACATTAAAAATAGGCTTTAACAACACTACAACACTTTATCCCATATCCAAGGTAGTTTCAAATTAGAAGAGGTTAAAAGAGGAATTTATTTATATGAAGGCAAATGCTAACAAGTAGCGAGTGCCCTAAGGGCACATGTTAAGAAACCAAAGGTTGAAAATTTATCTTGGAATTTGTGTTTAAAAAAACAATTTTTAAACTTCAAAGAATTAAATACACAATTTCCAAGATAAAATTTATATGTGTCCTTAACATGTTCCTTTAGGGAACTTGTTAGCAAGATTCATATGAAAGTATACAGATGATAGAAATGATATTATATTGTAAAGGCATGTAGAAATAATAAAGGCAACTTACGTTGCAATTCATCATGTCGAGAACTCTTCTCGATTAGAAGGCAGAATGCTAGAACTACAGCCTGCTGTGTTGCTGTCATGTTGGAAGTGACAGAAGCACCTTTTTCCATGTCTTGTGACCTAGTTTTAGAGTCATCAGCATTTTCTAACAACTTCGGTATTACCAGTATGTCAGATGTTTCAGAGGCTTGATGCTGATGCAAATTATTTCCACCATTGCTGCCATCACATGTTTGGATGCCAGTTCCCGTTAAGGGGCGGTTGTCCCCACTGTTTGACGAACTTGTGCTTGTAACAAGTACCATTTGTGCCTTTGGTTCAGCCTATGTCAAAGAATAACGTATTAAAAGGTAAGTACCATGAATGAAACTTTCTGATGGTGCAGTTTACTGTGTTTACCTGATGTACGGTACGGAAACCAAGGACCCCAGTAACTGAAAGCTGAAGCCCAGCTGCCATCTCAGCTGACTCAAAATGTGTTCTGATACAATGAGGTACTTCGTCATAAAAGGAAACCATGGGAAATAAAAGTTAACCATCATTTCAACATTCAAATAGTATTCTACAGGAAAATTTTACTATAAACTTATTTTCTAGTTTCATCAAAAGCATAGTTATTTTACCAATTCTAAGTCCATCATGCTTCCAGTATATATTTGTACACTTCAAGGTGAATCCTCACAGCTGGATAGGAAATACGGGATGGGGACATCATTCATACTCAGTTACAAGTCACAACTAAGTATTCTCAGTGAGAAGAAGCAATGCATGCTGTTAAACTAATCAAACACAGGCTGTGCTTGACCTTGTGTTTGTCAACTACTTTTTGCTTAAGATTAGTAAACATATTAAGGCGAAGATGTGACAATTTATGTAATGCAAGCCCAAAAACCATGAAAACACAACTTTTTCCCGAACCAACTCTCCATTTCCTCAGGGAATGTTTTTAGCTGGTTTCGATTCCAGTAACAAATTAGTCAATCCCGAAAAGGATTTACTTCCAGCATTGCTTGCATAAAGAAGCTAGAACATATAAACAAACCAGAAAAAGTAACCTCACAAATTAATGTGACTATGCAAATATTGTCATTATAGCCATTCCAAGAGGTAACGAGACAGGATACAAAATACAATAACAAGTTTTTTTAGAGGAAGCCAAACTAGCCCACCAAAATTGGCACCGGGGAGAATCGAACCTGAGAACCATAAGGGGAGCATACCCCAAGGTCCCAAGCAAATACCACCAGGCCAACCAAAGTGGGTTTATACTATTAAGTATATTAACGATAAGACATCACCAAGACTTAGTGTTGTCATTAGGACAACCGTGATTTGTTGAGTAACAAAATTTTAGAGTTCTATCCTATACCCAGTATTAAAAATTTATTTATCCCGTAGCTATTTTAAAAATAAACACAAAACAGACAACATTTTCTGGTCTAGCCCCTTGCTTTTAAACAACCCAAACCAGGTGTAGCCTAAATGTAAAGTGCTTCCATTAAACAGACTACCTTGCACACAAATAATGGGCTAAAATATTCTCAAAGTGACTGGACTATATACAGGTACATAAAGCAAGCTAAGGCAGGACTCATATGTAACATATAATGAAGCAGACCTTCCATTCACATTGCAAACAAAATAATACAAACAAAATCTGTCATAGTAAAAGGAAAAATAAAAATCGAAGAGAACTGACCTACAAGGATCAACTCGTCCATATGCATATTCCATAATTCCAGCCTCTAAATGAAGCAAGGAAACAATGGCCAAGCTCTCTCCATCATGCAAATCAACTTCCCAATAACTTTGAACTTGTTCTGAAGTGCCAAATTGCTGTAAGGCTTCACTCATATAAGCATGCAAAAGATCAAAAAGTGTAGAAGACCGCTCATCCAAAATTCTCTGTTCAAGAAGCAAAACCCTTCCAAGCCACCAAGTAAGGCTTCTAATTCTAATATCAACTGATAAATCTTTCATCCTCATAAGCAACATCTTAGAAAAAACTATATACTACAAAGAGAGAAAAAAAAGACTAAATTAGTTACTTGAGTTGAATCAAATGTCAGTTGATAATTCAAAGTCAAATTATGAAAGATTTCGTTTCAACTAATTTTATATAAGTATAGTAATAATGAGCTGTTAAATGCAACACCTAAACGAATGGAGTACCTGAAGGTTCGAGAATTTTCCAAGCAAGTCAGAACCATCAGCCATTAGATAATTACGCGCCCAAATGTCCCATTCTGCACATTCAAATTCAACAAGAGACAAAGGAAATTTCGGTAGCTCCTTCCCCTTCAAAGGCCTGCAATTACAATCCACTGCTTTATAAACCAATAGATTATTTGGGCATATCCCCTGGCATAAGTACTCATGAAACGGTACGTTTTTGAGATCTTATGGTGACAGTTTATGACATGTTCATAAGTTGTTTTCAGCTTCATAAAATGATTTCAGCTTATTTCCATGAGTTCTCCAGGATAGCTTACATGAAAATCAACTTCGTTATATCTTTTGTTATAAAAATAGTTTATACATACGCACTTAAGCTATAAGCAACTAATTATGGTTCTGTTTGGATTGACTTATTTGAGCTTACTGGCATAAGCTTTGTGATGCTGTTTGGAAGAACTTATGAGAATAATTAATGACAATGAGTATAAGCTTCTTTCAGCTTATTTTCATAAGTTTTCCAATATAGCTTATGAAAACAGCTTATTGCCTATGCAAATTTAACTTATTTTACCTCTTGATGTAGAAATAACTTATATATAAGAACTTACCATGATAAGCGCTTGTGTCATAAGTTGCAAATAAGTTATTTATCCAAACATGTCCTAAGTTGTTTACCCAAACAGCAAATTAGAATAAAAACGGTTTCTTTTGTGATGAAAAGGAACATTACCCAGTAAAATTACATTGAGTAAACCCTAAAAACGCAGCAACAGCAATACACAACACAAGAGTAGCCCTGCGAGTCTGTTCAACTGTGCTAACGGTGGTGTCTGTTATAAAAGACTCAGCGCGATCCACCAACTCGGAGTAGAACCGTTCGCCGGAAGAATTCGATGGCGGTGAGTTGTGATTAAGTTGGAAGACGAGTTTACTGGATTGGGAGGTGAGTGCTTCAGCATAGTTTCCACACTCAATTGAGCTCAAGAGCTTGTTGATGAGGTCATCGGAGGATTCGAAATTTGAAGACGGTGAAGGAGTGAGAGTGCAACGGAGGAGACGGAGCTCGTAGCGACGGATTCCGGTAACGTCAGATTCTTCCAAGGTAGACATGTTTTCTGACTAAGCTCACGTTCTGTTCTTGCTTCAGGGTTTAGGGTTTTTTCTTCTACTTTCGTTTGCTTCAAAGGTTTTTTTTTTTTTTGTGAAGTTTAGTAAAATTAATGTTTATAAATAAAGAAATGACATTTGAAGAATAATTTTGTGACAATTTTTTTTTTTGTCGAATAGCTTGGTGGCTGAAGCTCACACATTTCAAATGTGGAAAAGTGGGGTGTCCGGGTTCGAACCTTGGCCCCTAAATATAATATGCATTTGTCTCCAACTGAACTAAATTTACGGGGACTGGTTGTCACAGGTTATCTACCAAAATAGTTGTTCAAATAACACTTCTTATAAATACGAAATGTGATTGCTCAACATATACTAATGAGGAATGATATTTTGACATCAAATTTCAAACAATTTTAGATGACAACTTTTTTCTCCATTCTTATCGGACAATAGCAATAAAGAGAGAGAAAGGAAGAGAGAGAATAAAGGTACAATGAGAGTATGAGAGAGTTGTCACCAAAATTGTCAAAAATAGTTGTCAAAATATCATTCCTCTATACTAATCAAGGGTCTTGTAAAAAAACAAAGGCTAAATACTTCATCGGGTCCTTTTAAGTTTCAAGTTTGTTTCAGATAGATCCTTTAAGTTTCTAAGGTTTAAGATAGGTCCTTTAAGTTTCGAGTTTGTTTCGGATCGGTCCTTTAAGTTTATAAGGTTTCAGATAGGTCCTTTAAGTTTCGAGTTTGTTTCAGATAGGTCGTTTCTATCGACCTCCGTTAAGCCAGAGTTAAAGGACCTATCTGAAACAAACGTAAAACTTAAAGGACCCATGGAAGTATTTGGCCAAAAACAAGTTAAAGGTAACTAGCAAGATATGGTAAGACAAACACATATCATCATCTTGGATAATCCAATTTTACTGTAAAACATGTGTATGTTTGTGGGGTTTCGCAAAGCTAGTATATTGAATAGCTACTCTTATCAACTTCTCATTTGAAATTATTATTATAATTATATTATATTTCGGGTTTTTAAAAAAGTTGTATTAAAGGGGTGTAAAACTTTTAAAAGTGATTATATTTTCTTTATAGAAAAGTGATTTTTTTTCCTTAAAAAAGATATAACAAAAGGGCTCACAATTTAGTTTATTTGGATACAACTATAAAAAAATGATTTTTTGTTAGAAAATTACCTCCATCTTTCTCCATCTCCAATAAAAAAAAACGGGTGCATTTCTTTAGATATTTTTTGTATGGTTCTTGATAACATGATATTTGATGATATTTTAGATATGCTTTCTGATCATTTTAGAAATGTTTTATTTGTCAAAAAAAAAAAAAAAGATATGTTTTAGAGGAGTTGTTTATGGTTTAAGATATGTTTCATAGGTGTTTTGAGTCAATTTAGTAAAAAAAAATACAAATCGGCAAATCAAGACATCAAATGGAATTATAGAGGCAGGGAAATGAAGAGTGCAAGAGTTCAAGAAGGTTATGAAAGCAATACAACAAGGGAAAATGATGTCCCTAGTTTCAAGATGAAAGCATGGAAGAAGATCACTCAAAAAACAAAGATAAACGACATTTTTCGTAGAAGTGCTGCCCCATGATGCGCGCGCATAACAAGGCCCATACGGTACTTCGTTCCTACCCCATGCGTCTCAACAGGCGCCCCCATGCGGCCATGTGTATGGTTCCGGGAAAATGTCGTCTGACATGTTTTTCTAGCCAAAATAAGTGGAAAAATCTCAACAACATAGTTCTAAACTTGCATATATATAGATACCCCTTGCAAACATTTTATTCGTTTTAGAAACAAGACAGTGCAAAGTGAAGGCAAGGAGCAAGGCAATAATTCCCATTTTTCTCCCTTAAGCGTATGTTTTCTAATTCTTTCTTCTTTATGCTTTCTGTTGCCATGAAGAATTAAATTCCCTCTGATTATGGTTCTAAGACGAACCTCTTTTCAGTTATGATTTAGGCTCTTATTTAATTTTCAATTGTTCTGATCGTTGTAATGCTTTCAGACCTCTAGTCACAAATAAGCCCTAATCGTATCTAATGCATAATTTAGGCAGAAATAAGCACCTAAGGCTATCCTTTTTAATCTCTAGGTTTTAGTATAAGATTGACTTACCTTTCTTTAAACGAAACAAGAACTATAACTGATAATTACTTGTTCATCTTAATCTAAAAATTTGGGGTTTATAAGTATGATTTTAGATTAATGATTCATCATAATGAAAAATTTAAATGAATTAGATCATGAATTTTGCCGGAGTAGGAAAGACTTAACGCTCTTTTTTTTTTTTATCAAATAGTTTAGTGGCTAGCACTAACCATCACATCATCCATTATTATGACTACGTCGAAAGAGGAGATATTGGATTGAAAGGAAAGAGGCGGCGCAAGACAAGATGTTATCGTTAGAGATAGTTTAGAAGACTTGTTTTTAGAGAGATAAGTTGTTTAGATAGAGTTTGACTCAAAACTCTATTGATCACAAAGATAATTACATATTTGATGATTTTTTTTTGACGAAAGTGTTTTAAACTTTTATTCAACACTATAAGTTAAATTGTATACATAAATGTACTTTATGTCTGACACACATATTCAACATAACCGATTAAAAATTAAAAGCACAGGTAATTACAGTTTCTTCACCTCAAAAAACATGAGTAGTTTTTTACTATAAGTAACACCAATTTTTATGATTTTACAAACATTATATTAATGACCTTTCCTAAAAGAAGGTTATATTCCCGTTTCCATTTTCTTCAACAAAACATGGTAAGCGGTAACAATTCAAAAAGGAAATAAAAAGTACTCCTATTACTAAGAAGAAAATCACCGAATTGTATTTAATTTCTTTCCCATAAATAATCACTACTACACTTCATAAAAATCTTCAACAAAATATATCAGTAAATAGAAAAATCACAGAATTTGATTTAATTTGCAGCAATTTTCATGAAATTATTGTCACTATTACATTCTATAAAAAAGAGATTAATATTTTACAATTATTACTTGTGTGATAAGCATAGGAACATTAACGAGTGAAGTCACAAACATTTGACTCTGTCTTTGTCTTTGTGTCTTCTTTCTCTCTTTCTGAACCAAACACCAAACACAGTACAACGTTGAAGAATGTCGAAATCCAACACCACCAACCCAACACCACCAAAACCCACATGGGTTCTCCCTTATGTAACTGAAAATCTTCGTGAAGTTTACACCTTAGGTAGAAAACTGGGTCAAGGTCAATTTGGGATCACATATCACTGCACACACAACTCAACCGGTAGAACCTATGCTTGCAAATCAATCTCAAAGAAGAAGCTTTTATGCAAAGAGGATTATGATGATGTTTGGAGAGAGATTCAGATAATGCACCATTTGTCTGAAAATCCAAATGTTGTGAGGATCCATGGAACTTATGAGGATGCGTTTTCTGTTCATTTGGTTATGGAGCTTTGTGAAGGTGGGGAATTGTTTGATAGGATTGTGCAGAAGGGTCATTACAGTGAGAGACAAGCTGCTAAGTTGATTAGAACTATTGTTGAGGTTGTTGAAGCTTGTCATTCTCTTGGTGTTATGCATAGAGACCTTAAACCTGAGAATTTTTTGTTTGATTCTGTTGATGAAGATGCTCTTCTCAAAACTATTGACTTTGGGTTGTCTGTTTTTTACAAGCCAGGTTTGTATTTTTTTTTTGCTTTCTGTTTTGATCAGATTCAGTGTGATTTGTGAAATGATGAATGGTTTGATGATGTTTATGCATCTGGGTCATTGTTCAGATGCGGTGGATTCTATTATGAGGGAGATTTATTGTTCAGAATGAAATGGCTTTGTTGATTTATTTGTGGAACATGATTTCAATCTTGTTGATTTTGGCTGTATGGTTGTGTTTTTGTTTTTAGAGAGAAAGGGATAAAAAGGGATGTTGTGTTCTGATTCTGATTTCATTGCTCCACTTGCTTGATTCTTTAGTACTAGGAGAGCTTATTTCCAATTGATTATAAACTGGTTCAGGAATTAGATTGAGTTAGGGGAGCAATGGGATCTAGAGAAATATTAAAATCAAAGTTTGGTTTTGGTTGTGTATCGGAATTGATCAGTTTGAGAAAGATATATATACTATTCCCTCCGTCCTAAAATCACTGACATTGTTTGACTATGTGCACTATTCACATAAAATGGTAGTATATAAGATGTTGTTGGATTTGTTTCGATGAGTATTTTCAAAATTGTGCATTGACATATGTGTAACAATCAAGTAGATAGGTCATTTTGGGACGGAGGGAGTAATTGTTTATGCAGGTTCATGGCATGGTTTATTATGGAACCTCAAACCACTATACATCGTATAAGATATAGAATTCCGAAACGAAGAAGAACATAGGGTGATTCAAATTAGGATTTTTCCATCTATTTTCACGTTTCTTCATGCTTTCGATTGAATGGAGCAGTAGACCCTTGCTTTCTGTGTGCATATTCAGTTTTCTTGATTTTTTTATGTTCAATAGAAATGAACCCAAAAAGGCGATGTTTAATGAAAAAAAATGAAGAGGATGCTCAAATGGGAAATTGCAGTGAGAAACATACTTCTGTCCTCTGCAAGTTTGTCCAAAGACATGAACTTTTGGCATTCTAACTGCTCGAAGTTCGAAGTCTGGAAAATGACTATACTCGCCTTTAATAGTATAATAGTGGAACATTCATATAAAAGTATAATGTGGATTATACTATTTGAGTTTTCTGTTGTTCGTTTCATTCATCACCGGAAATGATTGCATGGTGTGGATGCTTAACAAACTGATGTGTTTTTCAGGTGAAATCTTTAGTGATGTTGTTGGAAGCCCATACTATGTTGCGCCAGAGGTCTTGCACAAGCATTATGGACCTGAAGCAGACGTGTGGAGTGCTGGCGTTATTTTGTACATCTTATTAAGCGGGGTGCCTCCGTTTTGGGCCGGTATATATCTGTCATTTATACATCAAATTATCAATTGTGCATGCAGGCTGTAGTGTAGTCATTTTACTGTTTTCTTCACCTTCATCCTTTTCTCATTGCTACTACTGTTCTGCAAATTTTCTCACCTACAGAGACCGATCAAGGGATCTTCAGACAGATTTTCCAAGGAAAACTTGATTTCCGGTCTGAGCCATGGCCTGGGATTTCAGACAGTGCCAAGGATCTAATTCGAAAAATGCTTGATAGGAACCCAAAAACAAGATTTACAGCTCACCAAGTGCTCTGTAAGTCTAAAATTTCATATATAGCAAGTATCTTATTTCTACAAATACTAGAAAAATTATCGGAATTGGGTTGAAAGCTGAGGAACCTATCAAGTGGTTTTTCTGTGTCAGGTCACCCGTGGATTGTCGATGATAACATTGCACCAGACAAACCTCTTGATTCTGCTGTTTTATCTCGCCTGAAGCAGTTCTCTGCGATGAATAAACTTAAAAAGATGGCTTTACGTGTAAGGCTTCTGCAGACCTTTTTTATTAGGCTTAATTAAAGAACAATTTTATATCTTAGTAATACCTGATTGTTTCTTGTTAGATTGAAAAGGTAAATTGTATGCATTTTAGTCGAATTCAGGCTAAACTGTTGCTTTCTAATTAACTAGTTGTCTTTTATTAATTTTGTGTACATTCTCTTTGGCAAGTCTTGTATAAAGGCTTCTTCAGTCTAAAGGTTTGCATGACAGTATTTTTGTTTGCTTCAACAACTTGATGCTAGAGCTTTTAGATTTTTTTTTGGTTTTATGAGCAGGATGCCTATATTTCTGACATGCCCGTAGGGAATGTCTTGGTTTGGTACATGATCATTGTTCATGCCTGCAGGCATTATACCCACTTTGAAATGAAAGGAATGTGATAATTATTTAATATGACTGAACTTTGAATGGGTATGCTGTATTTTGTAAAGAAGAATAAAACATTGAGTTAGTGATAAATTTTTGCTCGATTGTTAACCACCCTTATCATCAAGGCAAAACCTCAGGCATTATACTTTGCATTAGAACAACAAAATCTATACCGTTGAACAGGAAAACCCACGTTCTGTTCTGCTTTTCTCGACAGCTGTGATCAATTTGATGAACTTCATGAATGAGTGCCAATTTTTGCTTTTATGATGATTATTTTTTATTATTTCAGAATATCTTTTATATCAATTATTTTTTGTCCTTATGCATCCCATCCTTTTGTGTTGGAATAAAAGAGGGCTGGGAGCCCAAAGAAAGAAAATCAAACAACAACCAATCCTTTTATGTGTTGAAGTAGACAAAACCTGACATTCTTACATTGGGTTGTATGCATTGGCCTTAAAATCAGAAGAGAAGGTATGCATGGGTTCAGTTCTGAAGGAACTTGAACCTCATGTTCTTGCTATTTGTGGTTGTTGCTTCGAGCAAGGAATACCAGGGTCGGAAGCTAATATGGATATAATGTTAAAAAGTTTCTTCACATTCACATTTGTTTTTTTTTTCTGATTTACTTTACCATTGCTGATTTATTATGATAATCTTTCCACTGAATCGACATAAATTAGCAGTATTATGAATTAAGGTCACGTTCTTGACAACCTTGACCTGAACTTCAGGCATAATTATGTCTTAGTTTGTGAATATTGGAAATTTTCAAGTTTTTAAGCTTAGCCTTACCATTGCTTGTGTCTAGACCTCTAGCAGAGGCACATTATCCTCACTGAGAAGTTAAACGAAATTCATTTCAGTCTTTTGTATGTGAACTCCTAATACCATGATGTTTCTTGTTATGTATACTTTTTCCCAGGTTATTGCGGAGAGGCTTTCTGAGGAAGAAATTGGTGGTTTGAAGGAGTTATTCAGGATGCTTGATGCTGATAATAGTGGAACTATAACATTGGAAGAGTTAAAAGAAGGCTTAAAGCGAGTAGGATCTGAACTTATGGAGTCTGAAATCAAGGATCTTATGGATGCAGTAAGATATATAGTTTGTTATTGTTTTAGGTTTCAATCCAGTTTCTTTACTTGTGATGCTAGCCCTAATTATAAATTTGACAATTGGCCAAGCCTTATATTAATCTTGCATGTGACAGGCGGATATTGATAATAACGGGACACTTGACTATGGCGAATTCATTGCTGCTACTGTGCACTTAAATAAGCTGGAGAGAGAGGAAAATCTGTTGTCGGCATTCTCCTACTTTGACAAAGATTGTAGTGGTTACATAACAATCGACGAGATTCAAGCAGCTTGTAAAGAGTTTGGCTTAGATGATGTCCACATTGATGAAATGGTCAAGGAAATTGATCAGGATAATGTAAGTATTTTTTTTTTCTTTGTTGCTATAAAGAGCTTTCTTGTATTGGTCATAAGTTTATGCATAACTTGTCTTTAAAGATTATACGCCAACATTATCATTACAGTGTAAACCCATTAGTTGCTAAGTTGTTTGTTTTTTATGAAAATTTTGTGTTGCAGGATGGACAAATCGATTATGGGGAATTTGCTGCCATGATGAGAAAGGGCAATGGGGGGATTGGAAGGAGAACCATGACAAGCACACTTAATTTCAGAGATGCTCTTGGAATCATAGGCAATGGGTCCAATTAAGTTATTGTACCTTAAATAATTATTTGGTGATACAAATTTTGGAAGAGGGAAAAAAAAAACTTTGGTAACTTTCAACATTATCAGTAGGCCTGACCAAAATTTGTCTTTATTAATAGATCCGTCATTCTAAGATGTTTTTTGCTATGAAATTTCCCAAAATGTTTGACATGAAACGAACCGCAACACAAATTGGCGGATTAATTCGAACATTTGTATGGTGTAGAAAAGGACGAGAATAACCATCATGGTGTGTGGTGCAAGTCGTAGATACCTTATTCGATCCATAATTGATGTTTATTGAAAAATATTTGTTGTAGGAGGTCGATCCCTTGAATGAATCTTAGTTTTCTTAAGGGGAGGGGATTAGTCTGTGTCTCCCTGCAGATGATACCTTTAATTTTATTTTATTTTTTAAAATAACACTATCTTATTTTCCTCATGACATAATGAGATGTTGATAACAAGACTTTTTTTTTATATATATGTTTCTCATTAGTTGCTTTTTGCTTGAGAGGTCATTAGACTATATTTAGTTCGATGAAATATGTTTAAAACATTAAAGGTTTGTTTGGTGCGCAAAATATGATTGAAACATGATAAAATATAAATGAGGATAATTGTATGATTTGATATAGATAGATTAGTAAAAAAAATGATTTGATATTTTATATAGATAGATTAGTACAAAAATGATATGATAAGTTATTGTTTGATGTGCTCATGATAATAATTTTTTATGAATGTAATATTTTAAAATTTTATAATTAGTAAAAAAAATAAAGTAATTATATAATTTTTTTTTCAAAAAAAACATTGACACTAATAAATAATTTCGGAGAAGGGGTATCTCAACCAGAGTTGAAGGATAAAGAGTTGAAGATTTTTTTATTCAAATCTAGACAATGAAAAAAAAAAACTAATCTAACAACTTATTACTAACATTTCCGTTAAAAAAAATGTAATAAACAATTTCATTTATTTTAAATCACCAGTATCTATTATATATATATATTAGATAATGTAATACCCAATTTCACCTTAGATAAATTCATAAAATATTTTTTCAAGGCGGAAAACGATTAATTTAAA
>Ga0315913_1001563_pt1 | contig 25490 bp, 15 predicted proteins | sample MpolsnodulesMG_FD_207736 | JGI IMG/M metagenome (GOLD analysis project Ga0315913, IMG submission 207736) | Medicago polymorpha root nodule microbial communities from Los Angeles, California, United States - small nodules | ecosystem: Host-associated > Plants > Roots > Nodule | place: USA...
TTTAATGAAAATATCTCTCTTTTTATCAAAGCTTATTAGGATCTCTTTTTTCAACACAACTTATTCAAAACAGCTAATTTATGCAAAACAACTTATTTATGCAAAACAACTTATTAAGATATCTTTTTTCAAAACAACTTATTCAAAACGGCTTATTTATGCAAAACAGCTTATTAGGATCTCTTTTTTCAAAAAACTTATTCAAAACAGCTTATTAAGATCTCTAATAAGTCATATTTTATTTGAATAAGTTGTGTTGAAAAAAGAGATCCTAATAAGCCGTTTTGCATAAATAAGCTGTTTTGAATAAGTTGTTTTTTAAAAAAGAGATCCTAATAAGCTGTTTTGAATAAGTTATTTTGAAAAAAGAGATCCTAATAAGCTGTTTTACATAAATAAGCTGTTTTGAAAAAAGTGATCCTAATAAGCTGTTTTGCATAAATAAGCTGTTTTGAATAAGCTGTTTGCAAAAAAGAGATCTTAATAAGCTGTTTTGAATAAGTTATTTTGAAAAAAGAGATCTTAATAAGCCATTTTGCATAAATAAGCTGTTTTGAATAAGTTGTGTTGAAAAAAGAGATCTTAATAAGCTATTTTGCATAAATAAGCTGTTTTGAATAAGTTATTTTGAAAAAACAGATCCTAATAAGCTGTTTTGCATAAATAAGCTCTTTTGAATAAGTTCTGGTATAAGATAAGCGTTTTTGAATAAGTTATTTCAAATTTGGATTTTTGTTTATAAAATTTGGTTTTAAAAATCAATTTTGAAAGATAAATAACTGGTTTTTAATTCGAATATTAAAATAATCTAGATATTTTTGTAAACCAAACCATATCCATTTATAATCCGATTTTGTAAAACTAACCGGTTATATATCCATAACTATATTTATAACCGGTTACATAAGGATTTACAATAAAATATGGTTTAGGGTTTAGGAATCCAAAACGTTTATATATGGATATGGGTCGGTCAAAATATTCGACCATGCACACCCTTACCGTAAACCCTAGAGCCTTCTTTACAAAGTTGCATCCGAGTTGTACACAAATCAAGAAAGGAAAAACCCTAAACCCTCCTTCCTTCCAATGGCGGCTGACCGCCTTCCGCCGGACATACTCGCCGAGATCTTATCCCGCTTACCAGTAAAATCACTTCTCCGATTCCGATCGACTTCAAAATCACTTAAATCCACAATCGATTCTCACAACTTCACTAACCTTCACCTCAAAAATAATTCCCTCCATCGATTTATAATCCTTCGACACAAATCCGATCTCTGGCAACTCCAAATCGATGATGATGATTTCTCTAAATCAATGATTCCACTCATCCATCCTTTAAGCACTAACATCGCCCTAACCCTTTTTTCTTTAAAAGGTAACCGCACCTTGCCTCTTATCGGTTCATGTAACGGCCTCCTTGCCCTTTCCGACGGAGAAATTGTTTTCAAGCACCCTTATGGCGTTCTCGAAACCACAATCTGGAACCCTAACACCCGCAAAGATCGGGTCATCCCTTTTATCCCTCTTCCTATCCCTAACATTGAGGAATCTGACAACCCCAATCGCGGCAGTATATGCGTTCACGGCTTCGGTTTTGATCCATTAACCGCCGATTACAAACTCCTCAGAATCACTTGGTTATTTGCTCGACAAAACATTTTTTATGATTCACATGTCACACTCTTCAGTTTGAAAACAAACTCGTGGAAAACAATTCCTAGTATGCCGTACGCTCTTCAATATGTTCAAGCCATGGGGGTTTTTGTTGAGAATTCTCTTCACTGGGTTATGGCGAAGAAACTTGATGGGTCACATCCTTGGTTAATTGTCGCATTTAACCTCACACTTGAAATTTTCAATGAGGTTCCTCTTCCTGTTGAATTAGAAGGTGAAGAGGTTAACAGTAATAGTAATGGGAGTTTTAAAATTCGTGTTGCTGTTTTGGGCGGGTGTCTTTGCATGTCTGTGAATTATGAAGCTACTAAAATTGATGTTTGGGTGATGAAAGACTATGGATCTAGAGATAGTTGGTGTAAACTTTTTACTTTGGTTAAATCGTGTTTCAATTCACCTTTAGACTTTTTGAGGCCGTTATGTTATTCTAGTAATGGAGGTAAGGTTCTGTTGGAAGCAAATCCTAACTTGGATAAAACTCTTAGGAAGCTGTTTTGGTATGATCTTGAGAGTGAACAAGTTAGTTATGTTGAAGGAATTCCTAATTTTGAAGAAGCTATGTTTTATGTTGGAAGTCTTGTATCACCTTTCTTCCCTGTTGATAATTGTAAGAAGGAGAATCGTACAAGCAAGAGCAAGAGAAGGTATTTCTTACTGATTATATGAGTTTTTTGAATTTTTGCTATGTATAAGTTATATCAGTTCAATGGACCCATCATATGATATATGTAGTTAAACTCTATGCTAAAGGTTAAATTGAATTCTTATTATAGGACAAGGATTCTCTAATTACTTTGAAGTCTCTACCTTTGTTTATGTATATGTGACAATGTGTGTATGCTGGATTTCAAAAGAAACAAAAAATTAATAACAATGTATGCTATGTGTTAGTTTAAGAGTTGACCTTGTGACTAGCTAAAGAATTTGCTTAAAGAAAGAATTTTGGTATGGATTGCTTTTTTCAATTCCTTTTTTGAGATCTTCGGTCCTAAATTATTATTTTAACCAGCTTGTTTCTGAATGTTGAGACTATTCCACTCTACCGGTATGGGAAGAGGAGAAAATTGTTCTTTGGAAGCTGGGCTTAGTCTACCATAAAATTACTCCAAATTTATGCATAGTTTTGTTCAAAAACATGGTTTTTATCAATTATTCTTTGTTGAACTTACTTCGATGAGATTCATTGTTTTTTCCACAGGGATGACTTCTTGTCCAGAGGATTTAAATTGAGATTGTAAGGGATGGAAGGACCTGTGATGTGCAGCTGAAACAAGATGCTCAAGTTGTTTCTTGTGATGGAATTAGTTTTCTTGGTTTGTGAGAAAGGTTGAATTGATAACGAATGGAGCTGCGCACCTATTTTTATCTCTTGTTTCGAATTGTATGTCTGAGTTACATATATCCCTCTTGTATCTCACGTTAACGTGTGAAGAATTTGACGATGAATCCTCTCTCCCTCTGGCCTTTCTAAAAGGATCTTCTGCTTTTACTTTTACATCTAGTACTGTTGAGAAAATATGGAAGCAAAATGAGGTTGGTTATCGTAAATTCCAAACTCTTGCCACATGCTTATGTAAGCACAATGAGGTTGGTTGGTTGTTGTATGAAAAGCATTGTTCCTTTCGTGCGTGTTTGTTTGTGTTACATTGTGTCTCTCTTCACTGTGTGTGTAGTAAGTCTTTGTTTGTCCCATCTCTACTGCGCGTGTCTGCTATCTCATAGTTGCCGTCTTTGTTTGTCCTTTAAGAATCAGTAAGTATAATTATTCCTTGATTGTTTTTATGTGCAAATTGGGTACTGATGCTACTGTCAGAAAAGTATTGAGTAATTTTTGGTTCTGTTGTATGAAATTTAATTGTTATGCTATAAATATCATCTTTATTGCAATGCTGTTGTATGAAATTGAGTTATTTTACTGTGTGCAAGAATTGGATTATGGCCTGCTAGGTGAATGGTTTGCTGTATAACACGTCATTAGGTTCTCATGCAATATTTAGTAAAATAATGATTTAGTTGGCATGCGTATGATATTATCTGATAGTGTGTACTATTGTTATATTCGGCGGAATGAAACTGTCAATTGCCATTTGAAAATGAAGATAGGATTGGTTACTGTACTTGGATATAGACCGTGGTGGTTGTCAATTGTTAGTGTTTTACCTTTTTATGTTGCTGGTGGTAGGCTGCATCATTTTCAACTGAGGAAGTGATATAAGGGAGGTTAAACACTAGTAATTGGACATAGACTGTGGTGGTTGTGAATGTTTTTTTTCTATATTGATGGTGGTAGGGTGCATTATATTCAACTTAGGAAGAGATGTAATCTAAGGGAAGTTAAGCACTAGATATTCTGCTTGAACTTCCAGAATTTACTATAGACAAGATCAAGTAGTTAAACAATGCTTTTGGTGATGTGTTAGGTCATAGCATTAGCAACAAGGAAGTTTGCGACTAATTTTTCTTTTCCTGTTGTGTGTATGCTGTTGATTAAGATTTTCTAGTGTTTCTGCTACTTGACTGCGGTGTCTTCAATTTGTGTTCGTGGTGAATAATACTGCAATTGTTTGTATGCAGTGATAAGGCCAGATAAAATCCTGTAAACAATTTGTACGTAGTGATAAGGCCAGATAACATCCTGTAAACAATTTGATGCCGAGTCAGTGTTGCACTCTATAATAATAGTACCATATGGCTATAGCATTGGGTCCCTGTTCTTAGATTGCTGCCACCAAAGGTGGGTTGGGTGACAAAAAAAGAAACGAGTGTTGCTGAATGGGAAGTTACAGCCTTACAGGGATGTGAGTCAGTGGCAAATAACTTCTGATTTGTAATGCATCCGAGGCTAGGTGTGTTGTAGTTTGTATATATAGCAGGTGCTAGTAGTGTGTGCATATATGTGATGTAAAAGAACATTACGAAATGTGGTTACTCATGGAATTTGTGATATCACAATAAAATGAACTGGTAGTTCCTTAATTGTAGGAACTTGCTAAATCAGTTGCAAGGAAAATAACAAGGAGGGGTGCATTAGGATTGTCACCACGGTACTGTCTCATTGAGAATGACATTCTTTCAATGTGAATTGCCTTGTTAAAACCGTAACAAGAAAACTCAATGAGACAATACCATGGTGAAAGAAAAAAGTGTAGCACATATTTATTTCTCACCCTCAACCAAGACGATGAAGAGCAATTTTTATTACCATTTGATCTGATCAAAAGGTCTTGAAGATTATCACGACGGATTTGTTTGATGTTTATATCACCACCCTTTTGAAGATCACAAGTTTAAAAGAATTTGTGATAGATATGTTCAAGGACAAATCCTATTGAATAACATATTAAATTCAACGAAAATAACATCACAGGGCAAGTTTGATTGAACTCAGGGTCCTACAACCTATTGAAAGAATGGTTATAAAGATTGACTAGGTAGTGAAAAACACAACGAAGGATAAGTTTCAAAATTATTGAATAAACACCAGATTTGCAAAACCATACAAAAATAAGCTTAGATCCATAATCAATTGAAAGAAAGAAGATTTTTGAATGGAGAGGAATATTGGTTTCCCCGAGCTAGTTAGAAAAACTAGTGAATAAGTGACTATATCTTTTTTTTTTTTTTTAAGGGAAGTGACTATATCTCTAGAGGTGAATATATTAGGGCACAAATATACGCTTTAATGCAATATGGAAGTGGAATAAGAAAATGAATGGACAATGAGAATGGTTAAAAACCACGGTTAATGCTTGAATGAGTGCAAAGGATTCACACATACAAAAGTACATATACAGTCATGCAATACATTGTTGTTGATTTCAAGAATAGATGCAACAGAGAGAGGAAGACAAACCTTTCAAGCACTGCAACGCAAGTGCGGTTTCAAAGTTGTGATTTGCTATATTAAAGAAGGAGGCGGGGCTGTGTAGAGGAACTGTGGGGCATAAGGCCAAATTTTTGAAGTGATATCAGCACATTTTGCTCGCGCCCAACATGATTTTCAAATATACCCTTGCGTGAGTTAAGTCACGATGCGTGACTTAACTCACGCACCTTATAAGCTTTGCGTGACTTAAGTCACGCACCACTGGCAGCCTGTGCGCGAGTTAACTCCCGCACGTTGGCCGGTGGTCAGAGTTGAAGAACAAACGTTTTTTGGTCTTTGGTCAGGTTTTTAACATTCAATTTACATGTTTTTAACTACTTTTACACGTTTTTTTTACCACATTTATGGTAGATACAAACTAGGTTATCATTCCTACCTATAAATACCCTCACAAACTTCCTCTTTTCCTCAGATTATCTCCTCCCACTCTCTCCCCCTCTTTCTCTTCTTCTTTTTTGCTTCTATAGTCTCTAGGCTCTTTATACCCCTTTAGGTATATAGTAGTAATCGGTCGAGTTGGGGAAAAAACATCATCCCTTGAGTTGAAGAACATTCTCTTAGTCATTTGAGACAACCCACGTGAGGTTGTAATACAGTTGTGTATGAGTTGTAATTGGCTGTGATAGAATGACATCATCCTTATCTTTCACCAGAATGTTCTCAAGAACATTCTTTCTTTGTAAAACAATTTTTTCTTCTTTCTTTAAGGCACATGCTCTTCCAATTCCTTTTTAAATGCAAAGGCCTTTATGTAATCATATGATATTCTTTCCATTTATGTCATAAGTCCAAAGTATATTCTTTTGGTGAGACATAGAGAATATTTTGCTTCTTGATTTTGTACCAAAAAGTCCATTTATGTCCTTTTGCTTATTTGCTTTGATAATGACGTTTTTAACTTGTCTTGTGAGCAAAGAACCTTCTTCTTATGTTAAGAACATTCTCATGAAACATTTCTCACAAAATTCATTAGTAGATAACAAGTTAAAAAACAAGTATAAAATGTTTGTAATCTTTAAAACATCAAATAAGAATTTTGTCCTCAACAAACCCATCTTGTGTATCTCATAAGTTCTCGACGGAGATTAGTCACTGATAAGTGACGGTGAAAACTTCATACCAATATCATAGTAAAAAAACATTACTATTTGTTTTTCTTTAACCAACACCGATTGAGTCATTATCTCATATCTCAATTGTGATTTTCCTTAGAGTAATACAATTTTCCTTAGAGCAATACAACGATCTTCTTTCTACTTGTTAGAGTTCTAAGTATCAATCTGATTTAAATAGGGAAATTGAGACATGTGGAAAATAACGTATAATCTCTCTTTTTATGGGCAAATAACGTATAATCTCTTTTACCATGAAATTACCTTAGATAGGAGAGGTCTTTTATGTTTAAATAGTGTCCTTGAAATTACCTACGGTTTTGTCCGAAGGTAATGGTTGAAAATATTTAGTGATGAGTGATGACCATCTAACTATTATCAATTTGTTGATTTGGAAATTATTACTAACTAACCTTTTAATCATATTGAGCATGTTACAGATGCAAATCTTATTACGTCCTCGAGATAAACATGATTTTTGAATTATTCTTCTATATTTTAGTTCTATTGAAGCTGTTGAATCATTTAGCTAACAAATATAATGATTGTTTGGTGGTGATTATAAAATTGAAGCTGTTGAATTATTCTTCTATATTGTAGTTCTATCGAAGGATTTTTTTATTTTTTATTTTTTACAAAGTATAGGGATTATTCTAAATCATAACTTGCTGGTAGTTCCTTTTGTTAGTAAACAAAAACATAATCTTATATGGTATCAATATTAAAATTGATAATGGGGTAAAATTATAATTGTGAATTGACTGTGAAATGAAAGGTTAAATTGATAGATTAGAACTCAATTAAAATTGATGTTCTTAGTACATAGAAGAGAGGAAGAAAGAGATAGAAGAAATTACTCTACTAGAGAGTATCAAAGGGAGAGAGGAAGAGAGGAGAGACTTTCATCATTTTTCTTCATAATCCTTGATGATCATCCTTTCCCTATTTATGCACAATCACTAGCCACATGTCCACTTACTTCAACCAATTACATTTTGCCAAGTGCATTTTCTCAAGTATCAATATTCTTTATCTAATTTCATTTATTTTGTTTTTCTAAAGTTAAGTGACTTTGTTTATCTTTGGGGAGTGGACATAGCTAGTTGTGCAATTCTGATTCTTATTATAGAAAGCTTATGTGTTACTCTACTCTTTTATGCGGTGATAAATACATTGAAGTTCTTGAAACTCATTCGAAATTATATTGTTAAGGATTGTGCTATTTCTATTCATCATATATATATATATCTATGGGAAGGGGAACTCTTGTGTCAATATTCTTGCTAAGTTGAGAGCTAATAGTTTAAACCATCTTATTATGTTTAACGAACTTCTACCATGCTCATCACGTGTTTATTAGACGGCGTTTTAAGCGTATTCTTTTCAATGACTATGACGTTTTCCCCTTTTTATTCCTTTTTCTCATGTAGCCGAAAACAATATAATTTTAATAATGAAATGATTTTCATAAAACACAATTATATTGAAAAATATGTATTTTTAACATTTTTAAGAAAAAAAATGTTGATGAATTTTTTTTACAGAGATTAAAAATGGTCACGGAATTTTTTACTTAACTAACCTAAAGAAAATATACACTAGTGCTATGTCTTTGCAACTTAAAAATGGCATGAAATTAGTGAAGTAAGGTGAGAGCGTGAAAATAGAGAACGGAGTTGTGAAACAAATACTAGATATACTGCACTCTATAAAACCCCCAGGGTTTAAGCTTTTCTACTAAAAACACTTCAAAATATCGGCCAACACCAGTCCACCACCATGGCTCACTTATTCTCTTTGCCGCGTCTTCTCTACAACAGTGCCCTTCCTTTATTGCACTTCCGCCATTTCTCCGGGAAGCCAGCAGAGCGGCTGCGCAACATCTGGATGACAGGTCTGATCAACCCTGACAAGATAGGCCCGAAAGAGAGGGAGATGTTATAGGCGGGTGAGATCGATGACACCCATAGAATCATGTTTTCGAAGGAGGAAGAGACCGAAAGATACTTATATATTCTGGCTAGGAAAGAGCTTGATGGTATAATGTTTATTAGAAAGAATGTGGATACTAATGAATCCAGAATAATAAAAAGCAGATCACAGATTTACCAAAAAAATAACTCGGCTGCTATCACTTCCTTCAACTGGAAAGATTATCAGGTAATATTAATATATATTATCATATTTCACTTTCAATTTTGATTCAAGAATATAATTGAATAATTTAATTTGTCCTTGCAGATGAACATAATTGACACACAAAGTCCGTGTGTTGGTTTTGCTGAGGAGGTTTCGACTGCTTTGAGTGCCTTTGACGGTGCCATTCTTGTTCTTTCTAGTGTTGTAGGGGTGAAACGCCACTCCACTACTGTTGATGGGGAAATGGACAGACATGGACTTCCAAGACTTGTATTTATCAACAAGGTTGATGAGAAGGGAGCGGATCCGTGGGATGTTTTAGATCAGGTAATCTTGAGATTAATGAATGTCAATTGTCATCATAGATTCTAGGTTTTGTACTATGTTGTCAATCCCAGATAGTGGAAAAGAGAGTAGCTGTTGTTTCTGTTTCTATAGGGCAGTCCAAATGCTATTAGGTTTTTTTTCTGAGTTTTGTTTCTTTTTTATACGCAGAGAGCTAACTTAACTTTAGATTTAGAAACCTATAACATTTTATTATTATTAAGCATGCACGCTTTATAACTAATGCTCAATGTTACTATATAATTCAAATTCAAATTGTTGTTTTTATTTGTAGATCATTTTGTTTTATTTTTCAGATAAGATGTGAGCTTTGACTTGACAGTGCTGCAATTCAAGTTCCAATAGGCTTGGAAGATGAGTTTAAGGGACTTGTTGATCTTGTGCAATTAAGGGCCTACTATGTTCATGGTTCAAATGGGTCTGTTGCTGAAACTTCGACATTGGTTATACCAGTGATTGTTCTTCAAATTACTCAATTGTTTCTTATTGCAGTTCAAATGTTGTCATTGAAGAAGTTCCTGCAAATATGGAAGCCTTGGTGTCCGAAAAAAGGCGTGAACTAATAAAGACTGTGTCAAAGGTGGACGATAAACTTGCTCAAGCGTTTTGCAGTGACAAACCCATATCATCCGTTGATCTTGAGGTGTGTGGGTAATGGTGTATTTTTTTTTTCATTGGAGTTTTACATGTTAATTTTTTATTTTTATTTTCATTTAGCAAAGATATGTTTGTGGTAGAATTTTTGCTTGCCATCGTAATCCGCATTACGTCAACAAAACCAACGAGGCATATATACACTAATGTTGATCAGTATTATCCCTCGGGTTTTGATATGAAGTTGAAGAACAAATTCAAATCTGTTTTATCCGTGTATTACATTTTAGGGTTAGATCCTTGAGAAAATCCACTTTTTGTCCATGCTCCTATGAATTTGCAGATATGAAACTAGTTGTTACTTCTGTCTCGCCCGCCTCCCCCCCTCTCTCTCCAAATCTTATTTTGTAAATAGTTTTCATTTTGTTATTATTTTGTGTGTGTAGGAAGCAGTTCGTAGGACCACCATATCAAAGAAGTTTATGCCAGTATTCATAGGTAGTGCTTACAAAAATAAGGTAATCATTGAATTAATTTGTTTTTTATTTTGCATGTTTCCCATCTCCATGTCTTAAATGAAGTCTGAGGGAGTTGCATTTGTTGAAAACCGCCATGGAAGAATATGGAGAAAGCTTGAAAAGAGTTCAGAAAAGAGAGAGAATATGTAACTGTTTTTCTAACTGAATTTGTGAATCTCAAATATGATTGAATCATGAAGGTTACAGTTATTTATAACCCTAAGCTGATGTGACAACTGTCCTAACTAACTGCCAACAACTATCTAAGGAGTAGCTTGTATATCTTGTCCACCCTTTTGTATAGTTAAAACTATCTGATTAAATCAAGAACACAAAATAAGACTTTCACATTAACATTTGTTTAAGCTATCATATTTTGTTGGAGAGGAATGCCCATAATTTCGTATGAGATTGGATTGTATTGTTTAATGGGATCTAGAAGTATAGTCTCAGTTTTTTCAAAAAATAAAATAAAATGGAGCCTAACAAAAGTTATTACAAGGCAATGTGAATATTCATTACTGAAGTGACACACAAAAACTTCAATGTTTAGGATATTTTAGCCATTTTTGCTCGCATTTTAGGTTTATCATATGCAGTTTTCAGTATTTTCAAGCCCTCAAATGAAATTTACTCTCCAATAAAAATATAATGTCCACATTTTCAAATAACTTCAACAACGACAACCAAGTCTAATCCCACTAAGTGGGCTCGGCTACATGGATCATATGATGTCATAATGTTCTATTAAATAAAGCAATGTAGAATTCAATCTTACAAAAAATAACTTAAACCACCCACCAAAAACATATTCAAGAAAAACTCAATCTTACAAAAAAAAATGTAGAATTCAAGAAATGTGGCTTATGCTTGAGGGAAGAGAAAAGTAGAACCTGGTCCAGAAAACTTATACAAAAGTTGTCCAAAGGACATTTAATGGGAAGATCCACCAAGTCATGGTGAAAACATATACCTCATCATTATACAACCCAAGCAAACGACGAATCTGCAATTCCAGATAGAAAGACTGGCCACAAAATCACTAGACTCAAAATGCAATATATGAAAGCAGAGACATGAAAATGATCTTATGAGTGCACAAATTGAGGTGACAAATAAAAGCTAAAACTTGTACTAGGCTTTGTTGTGACTACCTCAATTTGCAAGAAGATGATATTAGAAGTATGGGTCAAATACATACTTCTCTGTAGCGAGTAAGAAATGGATAATCTTGGTTACAACATATGAGAAAGTAAAGCAGATCCACAACGCAACACCTTGTTCCCAAGACTAATGCAATAAAACTAGAACAAAGAGGAGCCTTAGACTTACTTCAAGCTTCTTGCCAGTGTCAATATCAGTAATAAGATCTCCCTTTCGAAGGACACCCTCATATATTCTTCACGCAATTAAAAATAATCAATACATATATGTAGATGTGTATATTATGAGTCAGGATTCGTTGACACATGTGCCATATTTAAGATGATTCAACAATTAATTGGATTTACTTAATTCACCTTCTACAAAGAGTTATTGAAAATGCGAGTATATTAAGTTCAACAACTGTTGTCAACGGATCCAGATAATTTGAAATAGGATTTAACCACATGTAAAGGTTGTGGTACCTTAGATATGTTTTACGACCATGCTTCTTCAATTTGAAAGCCAATGCCACAAGGTGATGCTGTTAAAATAGCCCAACAGTATTCTTTGTTAGTAGATTAAAAAAAATAGCATAACAACCATATTTATCAAGATTCTATGGAACAGTGCAGTCTTTGCTATTCTGAGGTGCATAGGATTAAAGAGTGAAGAAGTTTGAATGTAGAACTGAGCAGTCTTTTTTCTAAGACCGCTGAGTTTGTCTCCGAGATTATAAAACTGAACATTGGTCAATGACTTTGTGAGTATATTAGCAATCTAAGAATGAGCACAACATAAGTCACAACTAAAGATTCGGTTCTGTAATGCAAAATCAAATTATGACTCACAGCAAAAGTGATTTGATTGTTGCAATAAAGTATTGGTGTGGAGATGGGAACGCGCTGCTCATGAAATAAGGTTAACACCTTAAAAGTAGCTAAGGCTATGAATCATAAGTTAGGACCAAGGCATAACAATGCCCTGAAAGCAGACCTCGTGTTATCTACATCAGAGATCAAATCAACATCACAATAGTCCTGCAAACATGGGGGAGACATAGGGTAAACATCCTGCAGAACTAAACCAAGATCCAGAGTCTTTCCTTTTAAGACATCTTGAAATTCACTTTACGGCAATATAATAACTCTGCAGGGGTTGAGCTACAAACCGGAAGCATATCCAATTTCTAGTCTAGTTATGGTCACATACAACAGTGCACCAACTATGGACCTGCAGGCGGCAAGATCTTCCATGCAGTCATGATTCAAGAAATTGCCGCCAAATTCAAAATATAATTGCAATTTCTGACAGTCAAGATAACAAAGGATAAATTTTCTTTGAATCTGGTACCTTTTCCCTATTCTTAGATTGGTCAAGATCATAATTACTAGCTTCAATTGGACCTGGCAAATACTTAAGTACACCATCCAAAAGTAGTTGTAGCCCCTGTACCAGAAACAACATAAAATGAAAAATATAAGACTCGTAAAACAAAATATTAAGAGCTGGCCTGTAGGTATAATTCAAGCCAAAATCAATGTTATCAATTAGCAGCCATGGCAAATTGCAGAGAAGATAGCGGCACCACAATGTTTAATGGTGGAAATAAAGGCTAAAAATGGAGGAATATTTGCCTTCTTCAATGGTTCACCATCTGCAATCATTAGCACCAGCTAAAATAGCAGAAGCACTTACAAAGAAAGGACCCTAAGTAGACCTATCGCGACGCAAATGAGTGTGCAGATAATCTTGCAAATATGGAAGCTCACAGTGACACTAGTTTAGTATTTTTTTTATCATTGACCTGCCAATAATAGGCAACTGTTATTACCTGATATGGTTTGTTGTAGTTCTCCTTTCTTCTGAGCTTAGTCCAATCGCGACAATTTGGACTTTTCAAACAGGATGTCTAATAAATCTAGTGATATTCAATTGAGATTTTGAGATTTTTTGCAAATTATAAAAAGTTTTGAGGTGTTTAAAAACTTTTTAATATTGGTGGATTGCTTTATAAATTGGATTTGTTGGACATTCAACATTGTAGTGACTTTTTAATTTTTAGTCATAAAAAATCTTACCCGATAACATGAGATTTCTCACGACTTTCATTTCTTATTTCTTAGTCGTGTGCCTTTACATCTCTCTCCTTTCTCCCCCACTTCCCTCCAACATAAATTACCAAACAACTTAGTCATATAACTAGTATTAACCATCATCGTACTAAAAATGCTACAAGTGAATTCATTTTCCAAAGTGAAGTCCCTGGAAGAGCTGAACTAACTTAAATCATAAAAATAGTTATAAGTCAAGATTAAAGAAAAGACAACATAATGTAGTTAGAACATATAGATTAGGCATGTTAAGCAATTGTACTTAGCCTTAGCATCTCTTATCCTTAATCTTGCAAGTAAGTAGTTTCTTTTTATATGTCAATTTAATTTTCCTACCTTGCTTTAAATGGAATTTATATCACATTATTGTTTTGTTTCTTGTATTGCTTTAATGAGTAAATATATGGTAGTCGATATGGGGACGGGGAAGGTGAAACCCGCTCCAATGCCATACCTATATGTACTCTTATAAGGATTTTACCTATTTTGATAACGTGTACCGCTTTCAAACTATGGATGGAGACTGTCCCAATTCATGATCATTTTGATTGTATTTTTGCTATATTTTAACATTTGAATGGATGAAGATTATTTACAGTAAAAAACCAATTAATACCTTTAGTAATAAAACAAAACAATTAGTACCTCTCAAACAAAAAAATAGTATTCCTATTAGTAAAAAATAAATAACAAATATTCGAGAAGAATCATCATCTGATTTAGGATGCGTTTGTTTTATCTTTAGAAAAAATAGATTTTGTGTTAAAAGAATCTAGAGATTTTAAAAAAAATGAAGTTATTATTGTTTGTCTACTACCCATAAAAATCCATTTTTCAAAGAAAATAAGTTTTAGCATGTACATGTGTTGTACCTTCTTGTTCTAAATAAACAACTTCAAAAAGAAAAAAGTGATTTTTTTAACAAAAAAATAGATTTTTTTTGAAAAAAATCCAAAACAAACGAGCCCTGATAATTTGAAAATATGAAAATCCATTCCAAAACTTCCGCCACGTTAAAACCTGCCAGGGTTTAAGTTACCTCCCCATTCATTCTACCAAAAACCCTAACAACCATCTTCAACCACCATGGCTCGTTTCTCCTTTTTGCCGCGTCTTCTCTGCAACAAAACCCTTCCTTCATTCCACCTTCGCCATTTCTCTGGGAAGCCAGTGGAGCGGCTTCGCAACATCTGGATGACAGGGCTGATCAACCCTGAGAAGATAGGACCAAAAGAGAGGGAGATGTTATACGCGGGTAAGATTGATGACACCCGTAGAATTATGTTTTCCAACCAGGAAGAGAATGAGAGATACCGGTATATTCAGGTTAGGCAAGGGATTAATGGTATAATGTTTTTTAGAGAGGATGCGGATACTAATAGATCCAAAACTATAATAAGCAAATCACAGATTTCTCAAAAAAATAATGTGCCTGCTATCACTTCCTTCAACTGGAAAGATTATCAAGTAAGTATCATATATATATATATATATATATATTATCATATTTCACTTTCAATTTTGATTAAAGAATTGAATTGAATAATTTGTCCTTGCAGATGAACATAATTGACACAAGTAGTCCGTGTGTTGATTTCCCCGACCACGTTAAGACTGCTTTGAGTGCCTTTGATGGTGCAATTCTTGTTCTTTCTAGTGTTGTAGGAGTGAAACTCCACTCCGTTATTGTTGATAGGCAAATGGTAAGAAATGGACTTCCAAGACTTATATTTATCAACAAGGTTGACGAGAAGGGAGCGGATCCATGGGATGTCATAGATCAGGTAATTAAACTGGTATTTAATTATTATTGAGCTTGAGCATTTTTTTTAACTATTTCTCGGCGTTATTGTATAATTTAAATTGTTGTTTTTATTTGTAGACCGTTTTGATTTGTTTTTTAGGCACGATCATATAAGCTTCGACATCGTTGTGCTGCAATCCAGGTTCCAATAGGCTTGGAAGATGATTTTAAAGGACTTGTTGATCTCACGCAATTAAAAGCCTACTACTTTTATGGTTCAAATGGGTCTGTTTGTAACTTTGTCATTGGTTATACCAGTGATTAGTTTTCAAATTTCTAAATTGTTTCTTATTGTAGAGAAAATGTTGTCATTGAAGAGGTTCCAACAGATATGGAAGCCTTGGTGTCTGAAAAAAGGCGTGAACTCATTGAAACTGTGTCAAAGGTGGACGATAAACTTGCTGAAGCTTTTTGTAGTGACAAACCCATATCATCATCTGATCTTGAGGTGTGTGGGTAACAATGTCTATTTTTTCTTTCCATTGAGTTTTAGATGTTAATTATTTGGTTTTTCAATTAGCGAAAATATGTTTATGACATATAATATATACACTAATATTGACCAGTATCATCCCTCGGGTTTTGAGATGAAGTTGAAGAACAAATTCAAATATGTTTTATTCTTGTATTACATTTTAGGGTTCGATCCTTGAGGAAACCCATTGTTTGTCCATGCACCTATGAAGGCAGATGCATTTTCAGATATGAAAACTAGTATTTACTTCTCCCTCACCCGCGCCCTCCCCCTCTCTCCAAAACCTTATTTTGTAAATAGTTTTCTTTTTGTTATTATTTTGTGTGTGTAGGAAGCAGTTCGTAGGGCCACCATAGCAGAGAAGTTTATACCAGTATTCATGGGAAGTGCTTACAAATATAAGGTAATTGTTGAATTACCTTGAATTCTTTGTTTTATGGACTTGATCTTCATTCCTCTCTCCCTCTCCAAACCTTAAATAAAGACTGAGGGAGTTGCATTATGTTCTCTTTCTCAAAGACTTATCTTGTAGCATTCTTAGTACGATGGTGGCTACAATGGTCCATGATCAATCATAAATGTAAGGTCACTCTGCAATTTTTTGGGTATGGTCAAATCTTATGTCATAGTATAAATAATAAAAAAGCATTCTCTGTCATATGTTTTTTTGGGTCTGTCATTGGATTTGTGGGGTGGAATTACTAGAGTTGAAGCTGGTTCTCTTTGGCGTGCTTTTAGCGCAAAAGATTTTCCTTGTTGGGAATCAACCTCCCTAATTCTAATTGCCAGTTGTTTGCCTATTAATATCAACCATCAAATAGCTAAATGAATTACATGCACCAAAAGAAGTGTTGTTTTCGTTCTCTCGAATACGTTATTTGAGTAATTGATATGAAAAAGAAGTGTTCTATTTATCACTAATGACCAAGTATATATTTTTGCGATTTATGTTAGGTAGAGTGATAACAGTAGGGATGATAGATTCCACATTGATGCTTTGACATACGAATTTTGGTTTTAAAAAGAAGACAAATGTTGGGGGGAAATGGGGGAGAAAGGAGAGAGATGTAAAGGCACACAACTAAGAGATAAGAAAAGAAAATCTTGAGAAATCTCATGTTATCGGGTAAGATTTTTTCCGACTAAAAAATTTAAAAATCACTACAATGTGCAACAAATCTAATTTATAAAACAATCCACCAATGTTAAAATGTTTTTAAACACTACAAGACTTTTTATATTTCATAAAAAATCTTGATTGAATACCTCTAGATTTAGACACGGACCGAAGCCCGGAAGAAAGGAGAACTATAACAAAACAATATGGGGAGTCGAGACTCCCAAAATATTGGCAAGAGAATGATTAAAGATAACTAACCTTATTTATTTGCTTCCATATTTGCAAGACTATATGCCAACTCCTAATGTTGGATTAGCAATTTTCCATGGCTGCTAATTGATAACATTGATTTTGGCTTGAATTATTTATACCTACAGGCCAACTCCTAATATTGTTTTTTAAGAATCTTATATTTTTCATTTTATGTTGTTTATGGTTCAGGGGTTACAACTTCTTTTGGATGGTGTACTTAGTTATTTGCCGTGTCCAGTTGAAGCTAGTAATTATTCGCTCGACCAATATAAGAGGGAGGAAAAGGTATCAGATTCAAAGAAACTTTATCCTTTTTAATCTTGACTGTCAGAAATTGCAATTTGAATTTTTAAATTGGCGCCAATTTCTTTAATCATGAACATAAATCACTTCTTATAATAATATGTTTTAGGCTCCTCTTTGTTCTAGTTGGATTTCATTCGTCTTCTGCACATGGTGTTCTGCGTTGTAGATCTGTTTTTTTTTACTTTCTGTTACCTAATCTTGTTTTTTATTACTCAATTTGTTAAAAAAAATTATAAACGTATGGCTCAATTCAAGATTGCATTTATGATAATCTACAATTGTAGTTGCTGTAATTAAATTATGTCATTCGAAGAATAAATAACAAAGATTATCCATTTTTTACCAGTCCAGGGATTCAAATTCTTACTTGCTACTTCTTACTACCAATTCCTACTAGCAATATTGACTATTTTATAAAGAAACTTCTCCTACAGTGAAGTATATAATTAACCCTATTTCTAATATTAGCCTCTTGCATATTCAAGTCTTGTCAGTTGTCACCTTATTTTGTGCACTCTTAAGATCATTTTCATGACTCTAAAATGCAGGTTCGTCGTTTGCTTGGAAGAGATAATGAAAGGGTTAGTTTTTAGATTTTCACCATGATTGTCAATCTTCCCATGAAATTGATTGTCTTTGGCGAAATTGTGTTATTGTTCTGCATATCTCTTTTTATATTCTAACCATGCATGAATGTTTACATTCGCTATTAAGATGGTGAAAATTGCATAAAATCTGTCCTATGCAATTTTAGACTTATTAATATCAATATTAGATTTATGAATACATGTGCAATAACATTATAAAATTTCTAGCCAATATAAGTAAATCGTGATAATGATAATAGGCAGATTACTTTAAAAGTTGAAAACATTAATAACATCTTACAGTATGTCTAAATATAAATCACGATAATGTTGTCTTTGCTCTAAAATAGCTTGGTCGTCTTGAATACTTAGTATGTCAGAGGTTACTCCAGAAAGCAGATATGTCCTCTACCAAAGGCATCTATACCTTCTTCCTACCTAGGAATCCTAAGTTGGATATGCGGCCAGTTTGCGGCTCAACCCCTGTAGAGTTATTCTATTGCAGTAAAGTGAATTTTGAGATATCTCAAAGGAAATGCTCTGGATCATGGTTTAGTTCTGCAGGATGCTTACCCTTTGTCTCCCCCAAGTTTGTAGGCCTATTGTGATGTTGATTGGACCTATGATGTAGACAGCACGAGGTCTACTTTCTAGTCATTCTTGTGTCTTGGTCCTAACATATCATTCATAGCCTTAGCTACTTCTAAGGTGTTATCCTTACTTCATGAGCTGCAATTTCCCATCTCCACACCAATCATTTATTGCGATGCACACATCACTTTCGCTTTGAGTCGTAATCTGACCTTGATTTGTTCTTTCTTTGAGAAAAAACCCTTGCCAAATCTCTGCCTGTGACTTATATTGTGTTCAGTCTCAGATTGCAAACATTGTCACAAAGCCATTGGCCAATGTTCAGTTTTGTAATCTCAGAGACAAAGTCAGGGTCCTTAGTAAAAGAGACTGCTCAATTCTATACTCAAACTTCTTCACTCTCTAATCCTCCTAATAGCAAAGACTGCACTGTTCCATAGAATCTTGATAAACATGTTTGTTATGCTATTTTTTAATCTACTAAAAAGGAATACTATTGGGCTATTTTACCAGCACACACTTGTGGCATCGGCTTTCACATTGAAGAAGTATGGAGGTCATATGACATGTCTAAGGTACCGCAGCCTTTACATGTGGTTAAATCCTATTTCAAATTATCTTGATCCGTTGACACCGGATGTTGAACTTAGCATACTCACATATTCAATAACTCTTTGTAGAAGGTGAATCAAGTAAATCCAATTGTTGAATCATCTTATATCACATGCATACAAAATTTCAAACAATTTAGACATTTTCTGGTATAGGTTTTAATAACAGATATTTGCATATGTTTTAAATAACGTATTTTACGTTAAAAGAAGGTGATGTGATGGAATATAATATAGTTTTAAAATTCTATGAACTTTTATAGGTTTGTTCTACTTAACGAGAATGTTCAATCCAAAGGTATGATTGATTTAATTCACCTTCTACAAAGAGATATTGAAGGTGTGAGTATGTTAAGTATGAGACATGAAGTCAACGGATCCTGACTTGTAATATATATGTATACAAATATTGATTCTTTTTTAATTGCGTGAAGAATATATGAGGGTGTCCTTCGGAAGGGAGATTTTATTACTGACGTTGACACTAGCAGGAAGTTCGAGGTAAGTTCAAGGCTCCTCTTTGTTCTTATTTGATTGCGTTGATCTTGGGAACATGTGTTTTGCGGTTGGGATCTGCTTTTCTTTTCTTTATGATTTTGTGGCTAAAGTCTTTCTACTCTGGAAATGCAGGTTCGTGGTTTGTTTGGGTTGTATAATGATGAGGTATGTGTTAGTTTTTAGATTTTCACCGTGATTTGGTAGATGTTCCATTAAATGTCTTTGGAGAACTTTTGTACAAGTGTTCTGCATCTTTCTTTTTAAGTTCTAATCAGGATTCTCGGCAGGTGATTCTAGAGGCTCATGTTGGAGAAATAGTTGGTGTAATCCATTCTGGACCAGGTTCTACTTTTCTCTTCTCTCAAGCATAAGCTGCATTTCTTGAATTCTACATTGCTCTATTTTTTTTTGTAGGATTGAGTTTTTTGTGAATCTGTTTTTGGTGGTTTAAGTTATTTTTTTGTAAGATTGAATTCTATGAATTGTGTGTCACTTCAGTAATGAATATTCACATTATGGGCATTCCTCGCCAACAGAATATACTAGGTGAAACAAATGTTAATTTGAAAGTCTTATTTTGTGTTCTTGATTTAATCAGATAACTTTACTGGTGGGTTAGCAAGATATACAACAACTTCTATTGATGTTTATGAGTCGTTCTCAAAAGATTCTGGAGTGCAAGTAAGTAGTTTCTTATGTCAGATTAACTTTCCTACCTTGCTTTAAATGAATTTATATCACATAGCTTCTTTGCAAGTACTTCCAAAGAAGTGATAGAGATTGAGCATGTTGTGTTTTATTTATTTACCTTTCACATTTATATGACAAAATCGATTTTTTTGTCATGAATTCGGTACACTTTCATGTTGGTTCTTAAATAGCTGCAGGAAAAGGAAAATTCACAGCAGAATGCAAGAGTTTAAGGATATATCCCAGCATCCCACGATGTTTGAATGTATATATGGGAAAAAGGATCGGCCCAAGCATAACAAAATTTACTGTACCTAAATAGTAACATTAGTTTTATTCTTATTTAAATTATTATTTGTTGTCCACAACTCTTATGTTTAAATGGGTTATGAATGTCTTCTATTAGCAAAAAAGGTCTAAGCTTCTTACATCTTTTCATCCTCTAACCATGACACCATGTAGCAAAATGTTTTGAGATATTATTTGTGTTATATACACCATCAAGCTTCATGAGTGTCTAATGCACCCAAAACCATGGCTCACACCTCTCCACGTAGAGGATCAAAAACTATATATTTTTAATAAGGTAGTTATAATATAATTTATTTATGAAAGTAGTCTGGGTACATGTTAAAAACTATGCATATCCTTATTCCTTGCAAGAGCATGATTCGAGTCATTGGTTTGTCTTCTAACAAACTCTACGTGGGAATTTGTCATATAATTGTTAACAATGTTATGAAAGCTGCTTATATTACTACCAAATTTCGTAATATATGTTATAATGCTATGGAGAGAATCAACAATTGTAGTTGAATCTAATTCAAAATCAACCATACCCAAATGAAGATCTTTAACTTACTCAGTTGAATAAATATTCATTGCTTCTCAGATGCCCACTTCACAGAGAGGATAGTACCATTAAATAAAATACAATACCAACTCTATTCAGACTCGATGAAAAGGATGATTCTATGTTGCATTTTAAACGACTTGAAGCCAGTTACGATCAAGACTTTTTTTTTGTTTTGGCAAAAGGATTAAGACTATGATTCTTCGTTGAATTATTACAATTTTGTTAATTGTGTTTAAGTTAAGAAGTATGAGACTGTTATATCATTAGGTGGTCTTTAAGAGCGAGTACTAATACTTGCGGAAGAATTAAGAGTGAGTTAGCCTTGCGAAAATTAGTTTTTCAAGCTTTCCCGCTGTCACAGATGCAAAATTTCAAATGTGAACCTGAGATATTTCCCACAAACTGCGCGTACGAACGACCTTGAGTCGCATGCAAAGTTAGCTTATTTTGAAAAGGAGTCTTTTGTATACGAAGCTATGAATCGCGCACATAAATTCGCAAATTCCATAATTTAAAGGAACATTTCAAACAAATGAAATGTTTCTTGTTGCTACTTCATATCTTTTTAATAACTTGTTCTGTTTTTGGCAACCACAATTTGGGTATAAGGGTTAGGGTTCTTGTGAGCTTTCAAACACCACTAATTGTTTCATCTCATCTACTAATTTGCTACTTCATATCTTTTATTTTGAGTATTAAAAACCTTAACAAATTGTTAGGATTTAGGTTCATGAGGAGAACCCAACCCAAAAGACTATTCCATTAGGTGGGAGAGTCTCATGAGTTAAATACCATATCAAGCACTTTAATCTACTTGATGTGGGACTCCTAACACAAATCCTTTGGATCTTGAGTTGAGTCTCTTTATTCTCACGTAAGTGTCCATTAATTCCATCATTTGACAAATGATTAAAGTTAAGTAAGTTATTATTCTAATACTTTTTATTAGGTTGCTGGTAGAGTTAGTTGCTTCTATTGTTGTGACCTTGCTTTTGTACTCTATAACCCAGTATAGTGGTAAAGCTTCAATTTAAGATAACAAGGGTGTCATACTGGACTGGGCAGCCTCTATTTGGCATGCATGCATTCCCCCCTCTTCTTCTTTTACTGTTTGGCGCCTTCTCCACCGTAAGCTTCCTACAGATGAGAACTTGCGCTTGTGAGGCTGTACGGTGGTGTCTATTTGTGTGTTATGCTTTGATTCGGAGGAGTCTTCCTCTCATTTATTTTTGAGTTGCTCGTTTGCTTCAAATCTTTGGAAGTGGTTGGCTGTTCAGCTGCGCAGTTCGATTGACATTTCTTCATATGTGGCTGTTTTTTATTGTGTTCCGGCAGCTTTAGTACATACGTTTCATACTATTTGGTTAGCAAGAAATCCAAGATTGCCTCTTCCATTTGTTTAAGTGGTAACATTTCCAAAGGTCGCTGCACGCCTTCTGATAACTCGTTAATGGGAAAAAAAAATTGATTGCTCCTTCTTTCCGGCGTTTTAAGGATATTATTCCGGTTTATTGGAAGCCCCCGTACTTCTCTGTGGATTAAGGTGAAGCCATGTTTCTTATGGTGGTATTTTCTGGGATCACATAGGTACTTTTATAGGGTGCTTTGTGAGTAACTTAGGCCTTATGTCAGTGTTGGAAGCTGAATTGCGGTCTGATTCTAGCCATGGAATTTGCGGCTGCCAACACTTGGAATCAGGTTTGGTTGAAAAGTGATTCTTGGAGCATTGTTCAAGCCTTCAAGAATTCACACATTGTCCTATTTCATTTACGTATACGGTGGCATAATTGTTTGCATCTTGGTATTGAGGCTATCTGTTCTCATATTTTTTGTGAAGGTAATTGTTGTGCGGATAAATTAGCTACTTATGGTCACTCAGTTACTTGCATTGTTTGGTTGACTTCTCTTCCTCAGACTTTGATGGAAGATTTCACTAGGGATCGTAATGGATTGCCGAATTTTCGTTTCCCTTAGTCTGTTGTATATTTTTTGCTTTTTTTTTTTTGCCACTTTATGCCTTTTAGAGGGTTTTGGTTTGGTCCCCCCTCTTTATATATATTTTCCCCCTTTTTTTTAATAATACATATAGAGTAGGTGGTATAGGAAGTGGGTTTCAACCAGGTGCCAACCTAGTTGGGATGTCTCTGATTCCCCTTGATGTCCTCCTTACTTTTGGCTTATAAAAAAAAAATTGATCGAGACAAACCAAAAATGTCTAAATCCCATAGTGTTTAGAGTCCGACCAATTTTGGGACTCTATTGAGTTTTGTTTTTTTTTGAAGATCTATCGAGTGATTAAATTTGGTTAAGTGTAATATTTAAAGAAAAGGTTAAAATATGTCAAAGCCCGACTAAGCACTTACTCAACCAAAACAAAACAAGAGAAAACTTGTATGAGAACAACCACAGATAAAATGCATTTAGGTGCACACATAAAAGTACTTATCATTTAATTATATAAAATAACATATTATTGAAGTGTTTCTTCTTTTACCTTTTTCCTATTTGCGTGTGTGCGCCTAAGTAAAATTATTTGTGGTTGTGACCAACAAGTGTTTGTCACAAAATTAAAGAGGTGAAAGAAAGTCTCCCTGTCTAACACCTCTTTTGCAACAAAACAAATCCAACAGTTCTTCTCATTTATAAAAAAGACAACTTAACATATTGAAGAATAACATGAATCCAAGTGCAAAACTTGTTAAAACCAAACTACTTCAAAACATCAATAAGGAAATTACAATCTAAGGTATCAAAAACTATAGATATTTCAATTTTTAGAAAAATATTGCCTCATAAGACTTCCTATCAACCTTATTGATTGTTTCAGAAGCAATGCAAACACATTCAAAGATGCTCATATCTTTAACAAATCACCTTTGATTATAATATATGAGATTGGCAGGCAGCCACTACAGTCTACAAGAAGTTTGTCTTCCTAAAAATTAAAAATTATTTTGTATTGGAAGTTTGCCAAGGCAAAGGTTCTGAAAATTTAGGAATTAAACCACTAAATTATAATTAAGGTTAGGAAGAATCCAATAAATTAGTTGCATTATACACATCAATTCTAATAATATCTTAAAAATTGTGATGAAAAAGTGCCACCCAATCCATCGAGACCTAGATCACTATTGAGTACTGCTCTTTACCCAAACTGTTTTGCTCGTTTCCAAAGTAAATATCTAAATTGCCCCTGCGTGAGTTAACATGCGTTGCGTGAGTTAACTCACGCTACGTGCTGTTATTAGCCCAGCCAGAACCTCATTTCCCCATCTCCAATCAAATCTCTCTCAAATTACCTCAATCCAAAATTTCTTCAACTTCAAATCAAACAACACTCCAACAACAAGAACAAGTAAGTTTTCACTTAAATTATGTTGGTATGGTATAATTTTTTCACTTAAACCAGAATTTTTTAGGTTTAGTGTTTTGTTAAAATTTTGATTTTTTTGCAAGAAATTATAGAATGTTACATGCAAATGACTTATAGTGCTTAATTGTTATGATGTTTAGATGTTTGCATGATTATGTTAGATTTTTTACACTTAGATTAGATTTTTTTAGATTTAGGGTTTGTTTAAATTTTAATTTTTTTTTCAAGATATGATACAATGTTACGTGCAAATGACTTATATTGCTTAATTGTTTTAGATGTTTGCATGTTTATGTTGTAGTTATCATTTTTAGGGTTTATGTATAATTTGCACTCAAAGTGTTTGATGAAATGTTTGAATGAGTTTTTCATTGATTGTTTTTAATTTCTTATTGTGTAGATTTGAAGCAATAATGGCCGGATGGATCGACGTTCATGTAGAATTCAACGGCGGAGAACCTTAGAGGTTGAAGGTTCGATGCCTTGGTGTAACGTTAAGAGGTCTCAAGGATCAACTTAATGAATTCAACCAAAGAGTCAACCCCAGAGACACAAGGAGGGTGAAATACGTTTGGTATAAACGTCCAACGCTCGACGAGGAAAGAGTATCGTTCACTTGAGTGGAATTAACGAACGACGAAAACGTGAAGAGCATGTTTTGGGAGCACGGCATGTTCCAGTGGATCGATATGCGGGTAACGTTGCTGAGATCAACTGAAGATATAATCAACAGTCTGATTCCGCCAAAAGATCGTGATTAGGTAGGGAAATGCACCTTCCAACTACAACAATTATC
>Ga0315913_1001567_pt1 | contig 25467 bp, 16 predicted proteins | sample MpolsnodulesMG_FD_207736 | JGI IMG/M metagenome (GOLD analysis project Ga0315913, IMG submission 207736) | Medicago polymorpha root nodule microbial communities from Los Angeles, California, United States - small nodules | ecosystem: Host-associated > Plants > Roots > Nodule | place: USA...
CAATAACACTTCCGGGTGAATGTTTGGGAACTGTCGTTTAACAAGTTTGAATTACCCCATCCAGAGGAAGATAATTGTTGTAGTTGGAAGGTGCATTCCCTACCTAATCACGATTTTCTGGCGGAATCAGACTATTGATTATATCTTCAGTTGATCTCAGCAACGTTACCCACATATCGATCCACTGGAACATGTTGTGCTCCCGAAACATGCTCTTCACGTTTTCGTCGTTCGTTAATTCCACCCAAGTGAGCGATACTCTTCCCTCGTCGAGCATTGGACGTTTATATCGAACGTATGTCACCCTAAGACACTCTTAACGTTACACTAAGACACCGAACCTTCAACCTCTGAAGTTCTCCGCCGTTGAGTTATGCATGAACGTCGATCCATCCGGCCATTATTGCTTCAAATCTACATAATAAGAAATTATAAACAACCAATGAAAAACTCATTCAAACATTTCATCAAACACTTGGAGTGTAAATTATTCATAAACCATAAAAATGATAACTACAACATAAACATGCAAACATCTAAACAATTAAGCAATATACGTCATTTGCATGTAACATTGTATCATATCTTGCAAAAAAAATCAAAATTTAAACAAACCCTAAATCTAAAAAAATCTAATCTAAGTGTAAAAAATCTAACATAATCATGCAAACATCTAAACATCATAACAATTAAGCACTATAAGTCATTTGCATGTATCATTATATAATTTCTTGCAAAAAAATCAAAATTTTAATAAAACACTAAACCTAAAAAAATTCTAGTTTAAGTGAAAAAATCTATCATACCAACATAATTTAAGTTAAAACTTATTTGTTCTTGTTGTTGGAGTGTTGTTTGATTTGAAGTTGAAGGAATTTTGGATTGGGGTAATTTGAGAGAGATTTGATTGGAAATGAGAAAATGAGGTTCTGGCTGGGCTAATAACAGCACGTATCGTGAGTTAACTCACGCAGGGGCAATTTGGACATTTACTTTGTGAATGAGCAAAACAGTTTGGATAAAGAGCAGAATTCATTGTAAATTGTCGATGTATCAAGTTGGAGTATCTCTTGTAGTCGGTTTGAATAGTTTTTGCTTATCAAAAAAATTACTATGTAGCACCCTCTCTAACCACCGCAAGACACCCTTCACGATCATCACCACCACCCCCACACCAGCCATTACCAACACCACTGAAATATTGTGACTAATGTGATAGATTATAAGACAAAAAATTTAAATAAATCCTTTTGTTTTGAAAATTGAGATAAAACTATTTCTAAACTATATAGGAAAACAACTCTATATCATGCAAACATATTTTATTTAATGTTTTCAATCTCACAAAGCGTTCAACTTTAAAAACAGTCGCGAAATATCAAAAATTAGGATGACGGCTATTTTAAAAACTTATGATGTTTGAACTCACAATGACATTGGCATAATCACTTTGTAAGTTCTATACAATCATGATGTCGCTGTAATTTTTTCTATATCACTCTCAATTCAAAGATACACATAACGTAGTTATGTTATACGCATAAAAACTCAACAAGTAGTAGTAACTGATTAGTGAGGGGGTGGAAAATCATAGCAGCACGGAGGCATAATGAGATGAAAATTGTTTATCTCACATCCATTGTTTCCTACAAACACATGAAAATGATCAAAAACACCCCAACATTAACTACCGTTGTTTATTTTTTGTCATTTCCATGTATTTCTAGGAAGCAATCAATATGAAACAGCAAGTGTCTAATGAGATAGGAGAAGCCCAAACACCATTTTTGTGTTTTAAATTGAAAAATACCTAAAATACCCCAAGCAAAAAAGTCTAACATCTTGTTTTTGTTATAAAAATGCTCCAACATCCTTTTTTTTAGGGGTAAACCTTAACATTTTTTTAAATAACATCTTTTTTTTTTGTTATGTAAATTCTCCAACATCCTTTTTTTTATCTATAAACCTCTAACATTTTTTTAAAGCTCTAACATGGAGACAAACTTATCTCATTCCGTGCAGCGCTGATTTATAGCTGCCAAGGCAGCGGCCGCTAAATTGTTCCACCCTTGCACATCAAAATCAAATAGTGGGGACCGCTACACTGTTTTGACACATTACAGGTAACTCTTCCTTTATTTTCATACTTACATTTAATAATGTAAAATAACAATCCTTCAAAAAAAAAAAAAACTTAAAATAACAAAATATGTTGTCACACCCAAGTAAGAGCACCTCCAATGGTGATATCCATAAATGCTTATTTTGTGGATCCCATTGTGACACATCATTTTAAAATAACTCATTTATTTTTCAGTCTAATGGTTAACTCTAAACAACCCATATTGGGTCCTGCAACTTTACCTCATATATTAATATTATATTCATGTTTAATTTTATTACAACTTAAAGTATTATTTTAGTTATTTTAAATTAATATTAATATGAAATTAATTTAAAATAAAATAGAACTTAAATTTTTATTACAATAATTGAAAATTAACATTAAATTCATGACTTGCATAATTAAAAACGATAAAAATGCAACAAGATTGTAGAATAATTAAAAGGACAAAACTTACCTACAATTCTTTAGGTGCTTTTCGTATGGTTCTTAACTAAAAATACAAATTTTTTGGATATAACAAACTTTGAGAAAATTATGGATTTAAGGAAATCATGGTGAATTTAGTTAAGAACCATACGAAAAGCACCCAAAGAATTGTACCTAAGTTTTTTCCTAATTAAAATGATTGGGATACATTTGACATAAGCCAAAGAAATTGTGAGAGAAAAAATAAATCTAATTTCTCAAATGGTCACAATTTATAAAAATAACAAACAAACGAAGAAAATAAAAAAGGCACAGAATGCAGAGCCTCTAGTTTTTATATTCATTTTGTAATAAAAAGAACCGTTGCCTTCTGAAGGCATGGTTCCGCCAAGCTGGCGCACTCCAGCAGCAATTTTGGCAAAATGATGCATTTTTTGACACTCCAGCTGGCGCACGGTTACTTTGTGTCAGCCGCTGGAGGTGCTCTGAGTCGTCTATCTATAAGTTGATAAAAGATGACGTTCCCAAGAAATTGAATACAAGGATTGAAAACATCTCTTGCAGTTGACAATCAAAGTATCTTGCCCCGGACCCACCATTGAGTAAACTTAGTGGAACTGATGACTTTTTTTTTTAAAACTTCAAGTGAAAAAAAATTTCAATGCTTCTCTGTGACGTACATAAACTGAACCAAGATACACAAAATTCGGATATCACAACTAAACCAAAATTCATTGCCCACGGAGACATTAAAATCATCAATTGGACATAAAGGAAAGGCTTATTACATAGAGATACAGGGGAGGGGGAAAGGATAGCATATGTTGTATCTGGTTCAAAATTCATGAGCATAATAAAATGGATGTTTGTGTCACACAGTCTGCTCAAATTCTGGCTGAACACACCCTATGCCTTAGCCCTGAGAATGAAGAGATAAAAGTTAAAACAGCTTTACTATTAACATGAAAATACACTAAATCATATATCATATCTTTCATAAATTCAACTCATAACAGCATGTCACCAGAGCCCACAGTAATAGAGACCACAGGGATCAATTCATTGCCGATCCCCAACATACATAACCAACATGAGAAAGAATGAGAAAGCATTTTATAGAAGAGAATTTGATACAATAGCTAGTGTTATTTTTTCGGTAACCTCACAGATGTTTTTCATTTCCAATAGTTAAATTTTCCATCTGCATGATATGAAAAGCAAATGTACAGTGGTTTAGTTTTCCGGTGAGAGCGAGCTCGTAGGCTTTGGTTTATAATGTGGCCGATGACTGATAGGGATGATAATGAACAAACCAGAAAACAAATGGGGTTGTTGTTACAGATTATGTTCCTTCTCAGAACTTTCCACATTACTAAAGAGAAGGACATAGCAAGAGAAACAACTTACACGGGTGCAATAATTAATAATTTGCTTTCACACTTATGAAAAAACAACAATCATGATTCCATGTCAAATCACAGTTAAAAAAATCTAGCTACCCAAAGAATTTCAAAGTCAATAGGATAGCCTTCCTTTTTCAACCACAAAAGAATGGAGTACAAAAGATGTGGGAAAGAATATCCTCCTTAATAAAGGGGCACAGTAATCAATCTCACAAATACAAGAGTGGCTTAATGCTTAATAAAATAGCAAATATCATAAGTTTTATCATCAAATGCTTTGACTTTTAGCAGACCAACTAACCTCTCAATGTAGCAGTCGTCCTCTGTATTAACAAGAATGGCATCACCGGCTACAATGTGAGGGGGGACCTGGAAGATGTTGATCATATGGACAAACAAGACATAAGCACTAGGCCTTACCAACAACAGATATTGAATCAATTTAATTTAAGTCAAAGGGAAAGAATTTATAACAGAGATACCACCAATATTATCTTTTAAAAATCAATTCGCTAGTCATATTGATTTTGTTGAAACACATGTGAATATTGTAATATGTGAATAATATCTTGTAAGTACATCGAATATGATATTTTGAGTTTCTTATAATTATTTCATTGCGTATATGATAGGGCCTCCTAGTGCTCTATATAGTTCAGAGTTCCAACCCTGCGACGAATAGATTTTGTTGCGTCTCTCATTTTTCTCTTCGCATTATATGATATCAATCAAAACCCAAGACGAGCCAAACACATCTCGTACTTATCAGGTGGACTCACTACCAACCCGTAAATGTTTTTTACCGAAAAGTATATTTCAACTCCAGGCAGGGAACTTTTCAGCCTTGGGTCAGATGGTTAGATAACTAGTGGTGGCAGAATACATAAACCTCCCGGGCTTCAAAAATGATGGTTCAATGCTGTTCATTGCATTATTGAGGGGATAATAATATAGTTGTAAATAACTAATGCATATTCTTATTGATTGGCACAATTTTAGAATTTTGCCAAAATTATATCATGGATACAATACAGGATATATATTTGAAAGAAAATAGTTATAGACATCTTAACTAATCATATTTCACTAAGATTTAGTTAGGTATCCCCCTAAAATGAGGGTAAAATTTCAGGGATTGGATTTTTATAATTTTGCGTATTAAACTCCTCAAATTATATTCATCTCATTTTTCAGAGGACGACAAACTGATCCCGTGTTTAATAAGTATCATGTAAGAAACTGCTACAGTCTCTAACTTTTGAAAAAAAAAAGCCTCAAATAATTGTAACTCTTGCATGACATAATAATAAGATTTCCATGATTAGTTGCACATCTGAGTAATTTGTTTACCAATTATTTATGCTACTGAATAAACGAAGAAGGAAAAATGAAATAATCATTTGACTTACTTCGATTGTAGGGCCATTGTCCAGTGTTACCTTTTTATTCCTTAAAACAAAAAGGGAGGAAAAAATCAGTACACAATTAAATTGAATGGAAGTTATAGAGATACTGTTATACTCCATCTAAAAAATTGACTTCATCGTGCAATGTTAATATGGTTAAATTCAAACTGATAGTAAGCAAAATTCTATTGATGCAAAAACATAAAATTAGTCGGACACAAATTAAAAAATAACCAGCATCCTCCCACAAATTGAGAATTGCACATGCCAAGTGTGAGACTTTAAAGTTTAATATATAACTAGGAATATCGGGTAAGAACGCAAACAATTTAAGTACTACTCTCTAATCTAATCATTTGGACAGCATACTTAGTTGGTCAAATATTAATGTCTAGATACAGATTCAAAGGTTGTGTCTTGGATTTCTCTCTCACATGACGTGTGTTATGTACAACTCAGTCAAGCTCTACAACAGTGGGAAACTTGCTCATGCACTGCAAAGCAGCTACTTTACCATCTTTAAGGACAATTCCTTTCCCTTAAGTTTACTTTAGGATAGGAAAAAGTTCTTAACTTATATTCAATCACTTGCTCATGGATGTTTTAACGGAGTTACCATTACCAACAAACAATCAGATCAAAGAGATTGGGAAATTAGACGGACCTTCCACGTACTAGGTTTTCTTTAATGTTTTAGAGTTTGTCTCAATTGCAAATCTCCAACCAGACTAATGTGGGTAAAATCTGTTCTCTTTTCTTGATTTCAAAATTTTCATCTCCTACACCAAATAGAGATCTACAGTAATGTTGACAACAAAAGACCAACTTTCAAGTCTGTTCTCAAAATTGATGAAGACTGCAGCTGCAGTTGACATTGCGAACCGTAATATAACATAAGATAATGTGAATGACAGCAAGGTATCACTACACATATTACATAACGATGGATGATGTAGGACTGCCACAAGTTTTAGTCAGGATCATGGCTAAGAAACCAAAGGAAAGGAATGTTTCTTGACACAGGACACTGATTTACAAACACAAATAATCAATGAAGATCTCGGAATTTATAGAAATTGCTGAAAATGAGAATGAGAGATTAAAGACCATGAACAATATTCTCCTCTGTATATTTGTGTGGTACACTAGAGAAAGCACTAACGTTCTAACGCGAGTTATAATTAAACTAGACTCTTAATCCTAGTTGTTTAAGGAAAATGTAACTTTGGAGAAGAGATTATAATGGTTTTTGCTCAAGAGTCATACATTGCTAGAATATAAGCATAGTTGGTTAAGCAGTGTTAATATTTATGTAAATAATTTTTTTTTTAAAGAAATATTAAGTAATTAAGATAGAAACAATAACGTAATTATTATGTAATTAATACTGAGTTTGCAGAAACAACGACTCTACTACAATTAGGGAAAAATACAAAGGAGGAAAATAACATGATTTAGGGCTGAATCAAATGATTTGGATCTTATCCTATTCTCAAATCTATTGGATATTTTGGTTCTTGTCCTAATTCAAACTATCTTTCCTAACTGTCCGAAATCTTGACAGGATGTGAAATTGAAGAAAACACTCACACGATCATATTATTTCTTGGGCATCAAAATTTGTGGAATAGATGCTACACTGACCTTGTTAAGGTGGTGTTTAGTGCTGCAGGGAATCTTTCACTCCCTGGGCATCTCTTTATGAGGGGATCCAACTTTTATGATATATTTTGGCTGCCATTCAACTTTTTGGGGAATTCTTTCTTTCTTCCTTACAAAGTTTTATCCTAATGTTTGGTTAAAGTGACATTGCCAATAATATAATCAACTTCTAATTGTTTTTTTTTAAAAGTGATGAATGTGCTGTTTATAAGTTTGCCAGCAACTGTGAGTAAATTCGTAACTTTACAGCCTATAATTTTCATTTCCACAGAAAAGTCCCATCTATGAAGGTGATGATGATACTTTTTACTATCATTCGCAAACTACATTCTTGGGAATGTCCTATGACTGGAAAATATAGTTGGTCTCCTGTATCAAACATAGGAAACTTTTATTCCCGCTTCACTCTTCCACGATGTTAAAGACATTTCTAATAATACCATAACCTAAGGAGAGGGCACATAAGCCCGCAAAAATAGGTGACATTTTTGAACTAATAAGAGGGTGATTTGTAACCTAAAGACAATTCATTGGCATATTTCATCAAAAAAATATTCAGAGGCATTCACAACAAGGGGAAGGAAAAAAAATGCAAAGGTACAAGATCAAGTACTTTTTTTATATCCAGTAATGGAGAAAAATATGTACCTTGGAGTGGCTGCAATCACCTCCTTGACAGTACATATTACGCGTTTTGGAACTGTTGCAGATATAGGTTTGTCATCGTAAAATTGTACCTTAACTTTCATTTCATCTGTCAACCGGGCAACAATATAATAATTAATCAGTAATACTTCTATTACTACTCCTATTCATGAAATTAAAGTTTGCTACTCGATGACTATCAGAGTGTAAAATAAAACATAACATTACAGTTTGCTAATCATATTTATGAACATAGGAAAAATCACAGTAAGAAGGTAGGACAAGGTCCTTCATAACATAACATTAAGCGAGAATAAAGGAGGTTATCCCATAAGTGCAGAATGACAGAGAGAAGCTACAGATGCAGAATGACACCATATACATAAAGTAGAGAACGCTATACTGACTAGAATAAACCTTGAATTGTTTACGCAACATCAATCATGAATGCATCAGATAAAGAAACCCACGGAGGAGATACTTAGACTTAAGCAGCTATGAGAAGGAGATACAACACTGATCACCTAATCAGCTAGAGAGGGATGGGAATAGGCCCGGCCAGGCTTTTTTCTTAAATAGAGAAGGCCTAGGCTTTTTTAGAAGCTTATTTAGCTTAAAAGGCCAGGCCACGGGCCATTCAAAAAGCCACTTAGGCCTATTAGGCCGGTCTATTTAAGTAAATATGAATAATATTATTTATTATTATATTATATTTTGTACTTTGAATTAAATATAAATTGTTAACTTTTTCAGTAATTTATGTTTATACATTAATTTTTTACATATTTAAATGTATTATTATAAACTAGAATTGAAATATGATACAATATATGGTCAAATTCCCTAAAAACTCGTGTTCATTATCAAAAGAGAGTTTAATCTAATTGATCTATTAGTTCGCTAGTCTATTTAAACTTAGATCACATTGCTTACTTAAAGATGTTCATATGATATAGGCTTTTAAACAAGCTAGCAGGCCGTATTAGGCTTTCAGAAAGCCAGGTCCAGGCCTAAAAAGTAAGCCTATGACAGGCCGCAGGCCAGGCTTAGGCCTTGAAAAATTTGGTAGGCCAGGGTTAGGCCTTGCAAAGCCTAGCTCGGTCAAGCCTATTCCCACCCGTAAACTACAAATGAGAAAGGTTAAGTAGAAATGAAAATTCAGGGAAATACTCGGGCACCAGTCATGACATTGATTATATAGGGAATTCACAGTAACACATAGCAATAACAGTATCAGAATTGATGACAAAACTAGAAATTGATTGGTAACGCGCTAGTAATTTATTGAGACAAGGATGCTGAGTATGACCATTAAGTGCAGTTGAAAATGTCTTAATTTTTCATATAATAGCTGATAGGAATATCTAAAGATTCTTAATTTTAACAGTAAAAGAATAGTGATCAATTGTAAAATTTAATACACCTTGTATATATAAACAATTCTTGCCAAACAACTCTTTGGAAACTTCAATTTGATCCAACGTATCAGTGCTGAGCAAAAATAAATGGAGAAACCGCGTTAAATAGATATGCTCCCCAAGAGTTTCTTGTACGCAACAGCATAGAATGACATACCGACAGCAAAACAGGATGAAAGATGTAGGAACTCACTCCATTAATACTACAGTACCATCTTGATCCGTGCACATGTACATAAAATTCTTTTCCTGAATATAGGCCTCTGCAACAATTTGAGAATTGTAAGCACGGAAAAGGATACTGGTCAACTTTCAGCAGGTGTGAAATGTCCAAGCACGTCACTAATCAGAAAAAGAACAAATTGTCCCAAATTTTATCATTCAAATTAAAAGATGTAATTGTAGAATATGTATAAATGTATAACCTTCATACAAATTCATTTGGATCCACAGAACAGAGACACATTCTGTTACAAAACCTAAAACAAAGTCCAAAATATTTGTTGCGAAAGATTTCATTTGAGCACACCAAATAAAACAGAAAAAAAAACACTTCTGTATTGAATGACTGAATCGCAGACAAAGAATAAAGGAGAGAATACTTTCAAGGGTTTCCCACTCGGTAAAAGGCTTTCCATTTTACAACCAATACCCTACTCTGTTTAACAAACTAACAAATCTACCATCCTCTCTTCCCCCCTCTCCTGTTATTTAATCTAAATTTCTAAACCCAGCAGTCTTAACTGCCCAACCACTTCACTTCATAACTATTCTAACTAACTACTATTAATGACCCAATAATATGTCCTTCTGTTTTTTGTTTCCCTAGGATGAATGAGTCAACATAAACAAATTAAAGAATCCTGGCCATATCATCAACAACTAAATAAAAAATCTCGACACTGATAAACAAAATATACAATGTTATACTGCTGAGAAATCTGTATATGAATACAGGGACATACTTTCAAACTCCTCATCAGTGGCAATTCTTTGTGTTACCTTGTTTCCCTGGATAATGTCAAGAAGTTCCACCTATTATCAGAAACAACTACAATTGTCAGTTATGCATGGAGTTGAGAGTCCAAAAGTTATAAGTTACAATACACAACTATATCCAATACCAATAGCATAGATATGAATAGGCAGTTGAACAAACCAAGCAAAATGAGATTGCATTAATCATTGGTCGTTCCACAGTTGGCAGATTAAAATGGATTGACAAATGCCACTGTCCAAATATCATGAAGCCTATTTTTGGATAATACCATTTTAAACACATATAAGACTAGTGAGTTAGAATAAAACCTAAATCAACACTCTCTTAAAAAAATCATTACTTGATAAAATTAAACAATATGATCCTTTGAGATCATGTATCAACATCTATGATAAAGGTACGAAAAATCGTGTATTCATCAGTTATTAGTTGGTCCTAATCCTTCAATGAGACTGCTTCATGGGAAACTGTTTCCCTATCAATCATGTGTTACACAAATATATCTCTAACATTTCGGTCAAGCCAGCAAATCTACAGTGAAAACTTTCCTACCAAAGGGAGAGGTGGATTACAAAATCTAGCATGCCATATTTTGCAACAAGGAGTTGGTTCTATGTGTCAAGTATATGCCGAAGGCATGGATTTACCTATAAGAGAGAGCAACTACCAAAGATATAAAGTCAAAGACTCAGAGAGCCAATGGCCAAAATACCAAGTCAGTGTCTTGTTATGCCACAAACACACAATAACCAAATATGTTAATGAAAAAATGAAATAGTTTAAAACTTGAGAGGTCGTGCCCTGCAAGTATTTTACCTGAAAGAGAATGCAAAAAATGAGCAAATACATTTTTCCTTTAAATTATGGCAAAAAGGCCTCTCCATACATCAAATAAAAGCCTTCATAAATATATAAAATAGTAATAATTCTTTTAAAATACAACTTGCACATTAGTATTCAGTGTTCACTTAGCCAATTTTGTATTAAAGGAAATGTACATTTATGCACACATCACAACATTACATTTTAAACCCTAATAGTAATAGATGAAAAACCAAGGCCCTGTTTGAAAAAACGGCTTAATGTGCAACTTAGCGCTTATGATAAGTGATTTTCATAACAAAAGATGAAGTGAAGTTAAATTATTTTCATAAGCTATTTTGTGGAGCATATGAAAATAAGCTGAAAACAGGTGTTTATGTCAATAGATAACCTCAAATAAAGGCTGTTTATGGAGACTGTATTTACTGACATAAGTTCTGTGAGACTGTATGGGAGAACTTATGAAAACAGCTTACGACAATATTCAAAAGTTTTTTTCAGCGCATTTCCTTAAGTTCTCTGATATAGCTCATAAAAACAACTTATAGCATATACAAAAACAATTTAACTTTATTTTATCTTTTGCGATAGAAATAGCTTATGTGAGCTTATAGGTAAGCGCTTATCGTGAAGAGTCAATCCGAACAGGCAGCAGATAACATCTGTGAGCTGATAAATAATGATCGGAAACATGTAAAATCTTGAATAGAAAGAAGAAGAAAAAAACCTTGAGTGTGGCTTTTCCTCGTCCTTCATGAGAATGCTCTACTTTAAGAACCTGAACAAGTTCACATTAAAAAAAAAAACTTTCAATAACAACATTCAATAAATGAATATAAACTGATAACAACTCGATCAAGAGATTAATCATTACCTCGTAAATGCGCCCTGGAATTAAGCCATAAAATTTGTGAGTAAGAAGAAAATAACTAAATACGCATATCGAATTGATGAAATGAACAATTAGATACTAAATTTGAATTGAATGATAATAGGAAAGAAAAAAAAAACAAAGTAACCTTGTTTTCCGATCTTTTTTCCAACTCTGATCTGCAGTGAAAATTATGAGTAAGTATAAGAATCGGTAAAGATTTAAAAACAGTGAAAGATGAAGGTGATGCGATGCGTACATCAGAACCAACGATTTTGTTTCCACGTCGTTGAATGGTGGACCATGGAGTGGTGAAGGAGTTGGTGGCGGTGAAAACGGAAGTAGAGGAAGGTGGTAATGAGTTTAGCGGAGAGGAATAACAATGAGATTTAAATGATGAGAGTGTAAAGAGAGATTTGAAGTTGGAATTGTAGAGGAGTTTCAGTTTCTGCTTCATTACAGCTTGCATTTTCTCACTCAACCTCGCGCCGGAATAACTCAAAAACCCTGGGTACCAAGTACGCACGCACTTCTCAACTTTTTTTTTTTGGTAGCGACAATGATTTTTTTTTTTTTTTTTGTGGTGGCACTTCTCAACTCTACTTAGCGGGTTGATGAGATATGAATATTACGACAACTTTTGTAATTGACATTAATATTTAAGATAAGTTTTTAATTTTTAAGATTATGAATGCAAAATTTTTAAGATCAACTTTTTTACATTTGGCTCGCATATATTGATGTCAATGTGGAGTTTGACTTTTTTAAAGGAAATTTGGGTTTGACTTAAAAGCAACTAAAGTGGTTGTACATTTGAATTACCTCCTCTTTTCGATGCAATGTGAAATGGGTGAGAATTTTCTTGAACACTTGGTTTCTATAGGCGATTTATAAAAGATTTTTTAAAAATTGCAAAATCTTTGTGTAATCTTTTGGTCAAAGAGAATGATTTTACTTTTATGCTGAATGTTTAGGATCATTTTCTGTTATTAAGAACAATTTGGTCAGTGCACCTGTAATTGTGGCACCGAATTGGAACATATCATTCGAACTTATGTGTGATGCAAATTATTACATGTTGGAGCAGTTTTAGGCCAATGTAAAGAGAATTTTTTTTATGCCATTTATTATGCATACAATCTTTGAAATGAAAATCAAGTCAATTATTCCACAAATAAAAAGAAATTGCTTGCGGTGATATTTGCCTTTGAATTTTTTTATCTTATTTAATCAGTTCCAAGGTTATTATTGTTTTTACATATCTTGCGGTCCTTAAATATTTGTTAACAAAATGGGATTCAAACGCGGTTGTTGCTCTTATCGCAAGAGTTTGACTTGGAAATTCGAGATAAGAAATGAGTATGGAATATATTGGTGGATCACCTTTGGAGGTTGGAAAACAAGGAGGTGACCACGAAAGAAAAAACTACTGTAGCAGGTTCCCAAATGAATAGTTATTCGCTATTGGTGGAAGGTCGTAGTTTGCAGACACGACAAATTTCAGAGCACGAAACTTTATTCCCAACGATTTGTCGCAACAACGCATAAGAAGAAATTCTTCAAGATAAATGTACGGCTGTGTAATGCAATGAATCAAATTGTTGAGAGAATGAACAACATATTTATAGCAAAAAATGTATACCTTAAACCCTACAACGTTACCAATAAAGTCAAAAATAGAAGTACAATATTTTATAAAATGAATTGTCATGTGTGAGAAAGTTAGAAGGGATGTGTATCTTGACTCACACAACAACAAGCCAACTACCATTACTTTAAGCGGGTTCAATTTTCAAAGTGTAAATGCTATATTAATTTTATTCAATAAAAGAGTGAGTGTTAGAGAGAATGTTCAAATGAAAGCGTTGTCATCCATCATACGATTACACGTTACAAGTTCATACATATTTTCCTCATCAATCTTCTAACATAACACACATTTTTGTCATCCATTTTTTTTTTAAGGATCGTCATCTATCTTATTACTTCATTGAAATCAACTAATAACTCAATCATGTGATCATTTTATTCAAAGAAAAATCAAAATTCATTCATCTTGTGATTATTTTTTTAACTTTCAATTTTGTCAAATAAATACACGATACTACTATTTTTTTTTTTGACTACCGATAAAAAGTAACATTGTCCAAAAAATACCTCGAGTGTAATTCAATGCTACATATATATACACCAACAACTCTTAACTCTTTGTCATGAATACTGGAGCCAAGTTAAGCGGTCACAAATTTCAACTCTACCAAGAAAACAAAAAAAACCCTACTCGAGTGATCTTTGCGGGAATGCTGAATGAAGCGATTTTCATAATCGCTTTTCAGTTTAAGCGGTAAGCGAAGTAAGGATCAAATCAAACTCAGTGTTACATTTTCTGAATCAGATTCCGAATTCGCATTTTCCGTGTCGCTTTTCTAGAGTAGAAGCACGTTTACGCTTCATAAGTCTCACCCAACCCTAACGCAGATCCAAAACCCTATTCAATTCACCGGAACCGTTCATCAGCTATGTGGACCAACGTTTTCAAAATCGTACGTTTTTTCTTCTTAATCTCAATACTCTTCTTTACCAATTCTCATTATTTTGCGTGTTTAGCTGGAATTTTATAGTTTAGGGTTCAATTTCGTTTTAACCTAGTTAGTATATCACAAAACATGCTTTCATTTTTTCAGCTGTAGTTAATCTCATGATGATTAAGTCGGTTAATTTGTTTATGAACTGAAAACTTTGTAAATTTTCTCACATTTATTTCACACAAGGTGTTTGTGTTGTTTTAGTTAGATTTGGTTTGTGAATGTTTGAAAAGCTTATTTGATTGTGTTACTTGCTTTTTTCTTTCTATTTCATCATATACTGGAATTGTGATTTTTTTTCCGATGAAGCGTTGCAAGGGTTTACTGGAGATTACATATATTCGCTAAGTAACTACGTCATTCGATATTTGGTTGCCATGGGCTGGAACACTGATGATTGTGACTTTCTGTCGCCTTCATAATTATGTTTGGTATTGGTCCTATTGGATTATGTTAATGAAACTGTGAGTTAGCTATATCACCCTAGTTGGTATGTGAATTGCCTGATCAAGAACTCGGCTTATGCATAAGATGTTTCCTTTTCTTTTTGATCGGTATCAGTGGCAATGAAAAGTCGTGTGTAATAAATAGCACAGATATGGAAAAAAAGGTGTTCGGCGGGTGACCAAATTACTAGGAGGCGACACGTGTCCTATCCGATTGTTATTTTAAAAAATAAATAAATAGTAAATACATTAGTAGAACAATAAAATATCAGCTTGTATTAATGCTAGGATGGCGACAAAAAAATTGTTTACTTGCTCGATCATGTCAATTAATGTCATGGATCGATATCAACCTCCGTCTTGGCCCACCTGGTCTCATAATATTGTTCTCAAAAAGCGGCGCTATTGCGTAGTGGAATTTTAACAAACTACAATTGTTACGCTATATGCGATTTAATTGTGACGCTATAGCGTAACGTAATTTTAACAAACTATTATTGTTACGCGAATAGTGGCGCCATAGCGCAGTGGAATTTTAACAATCTACTAATGTTACCCGATATGCGATTTAGTACAAAGCACTATCAAATAGTGGTATAGCATAACAAAGTTTGAACAAACCGCTATTTTCATCATTCTGCGATTGACAACACTAGGATATATAAAATAGAAGAGAAATTGTCTTTTAGTCTAACGAAAAATCTCAAGGCCAAATCTCCTTCTCCAAGAACAATATCATTATTAGAAATGAGTGCAAAAGGTTAAACCTCAATGCTGCTGTTTAGTTAGCTTTTACCATAAATTAATGTATATTCCATGCTCCTCCATTTTTGTTCAGAATTTATTTGGTTGTCTTTATTTGTATATAACTATGTATATATTGTTTGAAATTTGTACAGGGTAGTCTGCATCAGATATCATGGTTTCAGTTTCTCCCTCACGAACCTGATCTGAACCCTCTACCTGACAAAAGGTTGGAATATATTTTCTATTTTTCTCCTTCTTTCTGGTTCACTATTTTAATATTATTAATGGGCCATCTTTTGTTCAAACAGTGTAAAAGCAGACCAGAAGGATGCTGCAATGTTACTGGTGCTTTCTTCACATTTGCAACTGCAGAAGGAAGGATTTCTCAGTGCATGGACCAATTCTTTTGTCGGACCGTGGGATCCATCTCAGGGTTTGCATAATCCTGGTAGAGATTGCTGACTTAGTGGTTTTGTCATCTGTGATTATTCACAGTTTTATTGTCTTTTTAGCAAAAGGAAAGAATGGAAATGGTTATCCATTTCTTGCTACCTAAATTTCTGCTTTCTGTACTTAACATGCAGATGAAAAGATTAAGCTGTGGCTTTTTCTTCCGGGGCGTCATTCAACAGTTTCCGAAACTGCTCAGCCAGCTTTATCTGGATTACGAGGTATCACACTTAACAGAACTGTTGTATTGGGCATATATGTAATACCCCGTTAAATAGTATAGTTCAAACAATATAAAACAAATATTTAATAATATAATAATCCCATTTATAGATACCGGCATGTTACACTATACATTTCTTTCGTCAAAGATAGTGGCTTTGTAGCTTTTATACTTTTCTGTTTTTTGAAAACACTCTTACATGGGAAAGTTTTTTTGTTGAAGTTGTTGCGTCTGGGCTCTGGCTCGCTCCTGGGGATTCAGAAGAGGTTGCAGCCGCTCTCTCTCAGGCTTTAAGGAATTGCATTGAAAGGTTTTTCTCCCCCTCAATTCTTCAAAGTGAAGTTAAATTTGGTCATATCTTGCCATTTATCTTATTGAATTTGGCAGAGCACTGCTTGGGCTTTACTACATGAGATTTGGAGATGTATTCTTGAAGGTCCATCAATTTCAAAGTGAAGAACTGCTCAGGTATATTTTTACTGTACTTAGATTTAACACTTAGCTAAATTAAATCTAAATATTACACTAATATTTACAGGGTTATGTACACACACATATATAACAAGTGAAATATAATCTGAAAAGGAAACATTATCCTATAATTTTGGAATCAAATCAGTTACCAACTAAGGGAACTATGAAAGCTAATAGTAACGAAATCTGATTGCAACCAACAGTACAGAAAAAAAAAGTGTTAGCCAGCCTTTACTTGATCCTTTGGTCCCCGGGCAAGCGGAAATTATTCTCACGTTGTCAGTGGGGAACACTGTGGGTAGCCAGCAATGATCCGAATAAAAAAAATATTAACTTGTTAAAGAGCAACAAATGATGTGTGCCCGTTAAAAATGTAATAAGTTATTTTATAATATATAGTTGAGTCAGGATGCATTGACATCAGGTGTTAATGTTTATATTGACACCAAATAATAGCTGTTGATTTTTAATCTAACGTCTCATATTCACTCACATAAAAGAGTCACGTGATGTCTTCTTCTGCATTTTACTCTCACTGTTTTTTCTTCTAAATTCTTCTAAAAAGAACCTCGACGCTGATGCTTCATCCATGTACTCTACTATTTAAATCTTAATTACACTATTTGTGTGCAAAACAAATAGTGATAAAGAAAAATTTCAAATAGTGACTTTATGCTCTGTCTCCAAAGTTTGTCAAACAACCTCAATAAAAAAGCTGGAACTGTTTCGAAGAACCACCGTGAAAATAATAATAGCAGAATGCAAAGGAACCAGATCTACGATTACAACCACCGTGCCGCTGTCATCAGCTCACTGTGCCACTGTCATACATGTTTTTTTAGGAAGAATTCGCCGTCTTTACGTTCAACCACCGCCAGCGGCACACCCCTCTCTTTTGACACCCAGTTCGCTTGGGGCGGACTTCTCCGGCCTCCACCGACCTAAGGTCGGCGACTTTGTTCATATCTCCTTCGTTCTCTCTCTCTCTCTCTATCTCTATTTTCTATCTCTCGATAGGCTTGTACGGTCACCAATAAAATACGACGGTATTGAAATAGAGTGAAGTTAGGTCATGACATTTTCAACAACAAGGTGAATAGAAGCTCCATGACAGTCACGTGACTTTTTAAGTGAATGAATCTGAAGCATCAGATTAAAAAAAATCAACAGCTATTATTTGGTGTCAATATAAACTTTGACACCTCGTGTCAATGGATCCCGACTCTAAATAGTCATTAATAGGGTCATGTGTAACCACATTAAAATGATCTTTGGGTACAAGTATTTTCCAAATCCCATAATTACAAGGCTGGCTACAGTTCCCCTGATGCAATAGATGGATTCATAGGTACAACAAAAATTGAATGACTCTGTAGAAGTTGTTTTTCAAATCGTTGCTCCAATTTGTTCCTGCAATGTAATTTTAAAATCCTAGATTACGTCCAACCCTAAAAACGATATGGTGAACTAAAAAAGTTCCCCTGATTTCTCTTGCCCTCCCTCCGTCTTCCCTCCCTCCCCGCTCTGTCCTGTCCTGTTTTGTTTAGGGAGTTAGGGGCATGTGCATTTATTTTTTAATTTTCCTTCATTTTGATTTTTCTTTTAACCTGATCATAGTTTGGTCTGTTTGCTTGGTTTGGGTGGAGTCTAATAAAAAAAGGCCCAATAATATTTACCAATGGTTGGGTCTTTTTGTTTAGTAGCTTAAGTTTTTTTTTTTGAAGGAAGTAGCTTAAGCTGTTAGTAGTTTAATTTATCGTTTGTAGTACGGTTTATTCTTCTTATTATGTGTGTTTGTGTGTGAGTTTATATATGCACAAAATATTAATTATATTATGTAGAATCTTACAATACGTGTTAGGATCTCCATTTAATTACCTGGACTCCAGGGATTGCTCAACTAATTACTCTCTAGAATCCTTTCCTATTTTACTACATTGCAAATCATACTTAAGATCAGAAAAATGGTATTTTCGCAGCGGAAAATCATGAAAGAATATTTACATAGCAAGAAATATGAAAAGATCTTCAAGGTAATAATAGTTTCAACATTCTCAACAAAAGGAATGAGGAATCCCTAATTTTTTTTTATTAATATGGATACGGGTTGGTACACACTCAAACATCCACGTGTACGCAAACTGAGTGCCTATTATTATTATTATTACTACGCGCCCGTCTTTTCCGCTCTTTTTATTGCGCTAACGCGTGTAAATTATTAAACGGTATTTTATATGAAATTTTGATTTTGATTAAAATTAAGTACAAATATTTGTGACTTTCAAATTGTAACAAACCCAAAAAATCATGTTTATCTTTTTCAATAACAACAGTAATAGTAGCATGGTTGCAGCTGCTTCTGTTTCAAATAAGCTGCTTGCAGCCTTCAGTTTAATAGTAGCATGGTTCAACTGTATAGTGCGAGTCGCTGTAACTATCTATAAGGTGACTCGCGGAACAAATTTTATGTTGGATCAAGTTTCACAACTGTAAACTGTACCATGACAGGCTTATTTCCCATGAGACCGTAGATTCCTTATAGATTTAGGCTGTTTGCATTGAACTCGAACAAAATCGCGAAATCCAAATGCCACCAAAGCTGATTGACTGGATCGTTGTCTGCATTCTGTGATGTGTTGCCTCTATACTGCTTTTTGACTGTGACCCTGCTATTGCCTATTTTTGATATTTACAGGAGAGGACACCCTGCATTTGAGTTTGTTTTTGCTGCAACAGAGGAGGCAATCCTTATACATGTCATAGTATCCTCAAAGTATGATGCTGCTAGAAGTTTTAGATGGCTTATAGTTTAGTTTGCATTAAAATATTTACCTATTGTTTTCCCTCTTTTTCGTCAGGAATATCCGGATGCTTTCAAGCGGTGATCTAGAAAAATTATTGAAACATTCTACGGAGACAACATACACACTTCCAGGTTGGCAGGATTTTTGTCCATGAGTTTTTGGTTGCTCTCTTAGGATTGCATTAAACATTTGCGTTATGCTGGCTTTTGTTTGGTATGCAATGATATTAGCAATGGTTGTATTTTCAAGGATTGGCTTATGGGGACAATTTTCCTTTGAACAGCATTTTGCTTTTCAATGTTTTTGTTTTTGTTTGTGTGTCATGAATTGCTGGTTTCTTTCAGATGTTCAGAGGGATGGATTTGGAATGCTTTGTTGTACTGAGTTTTGTTTGTTAGAGAATTTGTTTCTGATATTTAGATAATTCAATGGGACCTGTATCCCCCACTAGTTTTCGTTGTTATTTTCTTTCAAATTAATTAATTTCATTGCTATTTCAAAAGAGGTGCTAATCTTTTCTTTCTCTACCCACTTTTTTGTCGAGTTATTGTCAATATATCTGTCATTGATATTCTGTCTTTAGGTGTTTTATCATGATTCATATGTTAATGCATGTCTCTTCATACTTACCAATGTACATAGGGTTACCAAGTTCATTTTAGTTCTCCAGATGGCTTTTCCTGGCAGCATATTTTAAATTATTTTACATTATTATGTGGCAGTGATTGTTTCTCCTCATGGAATACGTGGCAACCTGACTGGTTGTTCATCAAGTGATCTTGTCAAGCAAAGTTATTTCAGGTCCTTTTTTATAACCCTTTATCTGTATAATTGAAGTATGAAGATATCACCACTGACTGAATTCCACTTTTTTTTTTTTAATTTTATTGTATAGCAGTTCTGCCAAATTTAGGGTGTCAAATGGAATTATAGGTCTCCCGTATCATGTTTCCCAGGGTGTTGGTTGCCAGCTGAGGGGGCAGAATTGTTTTGTTGAAGTAAGCCTTGGCTTCCCTAGATCTGAAACTGACAAGGCATTGCAGCCAAACAAAAATATTGTTAGGAATTTACCCAAATCTCCTGTCCTGGGACACAGTGATGGCAAGGGATCACCAGATCATTTATCAGATAATGAGAAAACATTTCTCTATCCAGCCGAGGCAGTGCTTGTACCCGTTTTTCAAACGTCGTTAGCTAGGTCATCTTTGAGAAGGTATTTTTTTTCCACGTCTTTATTTTTCCCTTTCTTCAATAAGAGTTCTATGTGGCTTTTAAGACAATCTGGTCAAGCTTGTTTCCTGTTTGGTTCTTTTTTTGTGCAATATAATGTTTTTTAATAGTCATCAAGACACAAAAATAAAATAACATGGGAATTAGAGAATATGGGGCTGTGCATTAGGAAATGAAAAAACAAAGAAACAAAGAAAAACAGAAAACATCACTAGAGGAAAGTTTCTCAATCCCTTTGCATATCTACTTGGGAAACCTCCTTGAAAAGTCCATGTTACTGCAAATAGAATCCAGTGATCTAATCTTATTTGAATTAGCTCCTTAGCAAGTAAATCTTCTTAAAAATACTGGTGTAAGCTCCAATCAAAATGCACTGTTGAAATTTGGGGCCTAACTCAACCTTACAAAACCAGCTTGTAAGGTGAGAGTGCCTCCGCTTTATAAACTCTGATCAAGCTTCCTATCTAACCGATGTGGGACTAAATCAACCCCCTCAAAGACAAGCCCACATAATGACATAAGGCAACTAGGGGCAGATCGCAATTAAGGTGGAATTACCAACACCTCCTATCACAATTAAGGTGGGATTTCCAACATGCACCAAAGAGAATTATGGATCACCAAGCGTAGTTAATGGTGGTGCAGTGTAGTAGAGCACAACTTCATTGCTCCCAAATGCATATGATAGAGCATTTCCCCATTGCGGCAGAGTTTTGCAATAGTGCTTGGTAGCCATTTAAATTGTGGCCTTGCAACCACTATTACAGTTCTGGTTGCAGCTGCTTAGAACCCATCCTCCATGTAAAACTTGGAGAAACTTCATAGAGAATTTTCTAACAAACTTTTACCACAAATCTCTTTTCTTAATTGAATGAATAATTCTGTTACAAAACAGCTATATATATGAAGCTGGTGAATACCTGCAATAGCAGGTTAACCTATCTCTAACTGAGACAGGTCAGTTACGTGACAGCTCAGGTGCCAGCTGTATACATTACAGCTGGCTTAACTAGCTCTAAACTAATTACATGCTTAACTAGTGCTTATCTAATAGTTACACTTATACTCCATATCGGTGCTGATCTTATTTTCTGTGACCCCTAGTTGGAGGGACTTGGATCCTCCCAACAAGGAAATGAGAGTGGGAGGAAAGAGAAAAAGAAAAAATATGAGAAAAAGATTAAGAGAGAGAAATTTAGAGCGATAAAGAGATTAAAAACTGTCGGAGTGGGATGGTGAGAAGTTTTGTAGCAGACGATCCAATTGTTAGCTGGAGAACTCATCATCTACTGACCAGATCATCTACTGACCAGAACCCAAAGTCCAATAGCTAGGCTCTAAGTCCATAAGCTGCTATCATTTCTGTTTTGAAGAATTTTATGGTTTCCAAAGGCTTCCTCTCTTTCACATTCAGTACAGGCATCTTTACTCCCTTTAGTTTTTACTCTTCTGGGATGCGAATTCTTACTCTTAATTTGTGCCACTTCTATCTTCAGCTACATTTATTGATGCTACTTGAGCTGCAACAACTTTAATTTTTTCATTAGATTGGACATATATGTGACATACCTACATGTGCAATGTGAATGTCCCGCTATATAAACCAGTGCACTTCAATCCTAAAGGAGCTCTAATTCTTTCTGTATTAATGTGAACGTACAGATTTTGGCTGCAGAATTGGATGGGTCCATCCCTGGCTGGTTCCTCATCCTTTATTCACTGGTTTGTTGTTCTCTCTATCTCTGTATTTTTTCCTTGCATTCTTTGATTATCGAGGTTAGTATTTATGTTTTCTGCTCATGGCTGTTTCATGTGAGTTTCTGTTTCTGGCATACGGAGAAAATAGGAAGCCTTGTTGCATTTTTTCCTCCCGTTTCTTTCTATAGAATTTTCTGTTTGTGGATATCTTATTCTCAATTTTTTCCTTCTTTCTTAAAAAATATCATTGACTTGACATATATGTATGTAGTAATGGGTTTATTGATGAACTTTCTCTCACATATATATTCCTTAAGCAAACATTATCCCTATAATGTTTTTTTGGTTAATTTTTTGAACACATAAATATGCTCAGTTTTGCTCTGGTTTTGGTTAAAGCATAAACTTTCATATCTTGAATCTTAAATGTTCTTCTATCTTATGTAGTGCGGGTAATGTGGAATCTACTGAAGATCCTTGGGCTGAATACAATGGATCCCGAACTCAAAATAGTTATGATAGTAGTAGCAATAGCAACAGTAGCAGTATCAGTAGCTTAAGCGCCAGCTCTAGTGATAGTGATTACAAGACTACAGGACCAAGTGAACTAGAGGCAGATGCTGATTCTTTAGCATGTAGACAGCCTATGATATCATCCGCTGATCGGTTGGGAAGTGATGCCAAATTGGTATGTCTTTATCTATTTCTGAAAAGGTACTTTAGATTTTTTTACCAAGAAAGTTTATCAAGATGAGTAAAACAAAATTACAAAGAACTTGGAGGATAATCGATTATCTAAAAAGTAGAGAAGGTAAATTAAAGCAAGAAAACAAATACCAATTGAACAAAGTCAACCAAATCACTCTGCATATCTGTGAGTGACCGCTTGAGAAAACCATCTGTGTTTTACACCAAATAGAAGTCATTTGCCTAATCTTCTGGCTTTCTTGAGCATACAAACAATGTTACCCTTCGGTAGAATGAACAAGATAACAGCTTACACTTCACATTGCCATAAACATTCCCCTCTACCAAACTACTAATTTCAAAGCTGCTAAAGCTAGTCCCCAAAAATTTCCCTCTGTTGTCCGTGATGGTTTTTATTCTTGGATTAAAAGGAAGTGTAATAATGGTGTAGTATTTTTTTTAAAGTTTAATGTTTGAATGCATCTGTTACTCATACGTGGTCCCAATAAGTTCTGGAATTGGTATACATGTACTTATAGTTTAGCCATATCCATACAACATAGCAGCTTACATGCTTGCTACTTTGTAAGTTTTTTGAAGGAAATACTTCACAAGCTAGTCACTTATTTTGTTGTATGCACGTGAAGATGGCTAACTTACCGCGTTTATGAAATAAATTGAGAAAGAGTCAGGATCCGTTGACACCAAGTGTCAAAGTTAACTTTGACACTAAATCTCATCCGTTCAATTATTTGATCCAAAGGCCTTTATTTATTCATTTAACATTAATTTTGTTCCTTTTTAGGAAAAATATCTCATTTATTAGCTTACTTCCTGATTTTTTATTCTTTCCAGAAACATATTAATCTCTATCGATTCCTCTACAGATTGATAGAGATATATATTTTTTATTAGTTTATATCACAATTATTTGAGTCGTTGTGATCAATATCTGTGAAGAAAAGGCAACAGGGTGCAGAATCATGTAATTCTTTGAATTCACATTTTACCACTTCTTTTAGATATGTTAATGGTAACCAAACACCATAGCACGTTCTCTGAACTCACAGCACGTTAATGGAATAATTGTTCCTTTGTTTTGTTAGTAAAACTATTAACATTTTTTCTATCAATCTGGTAATGCACACATAGATATATGAATTAACCCATCATATTGACAGTGACACATGTTTTCATATTGCTTTCCTATCTATCAATCTGAAAACGCACAAATAGATATTTGAGTAATGTATTGTGATTTAAATTAAAAATTCTCTTAACAATTTGGAGAAGAAGTGATCAGCGAACATAGAGAGACTAGTGAATGCGTTTTTGGAAAGAATCTCAAATCAAGATCTAAGCAAATAAATGATATAATTTTCCTAAAATGGAACAAAATCAATGTATGAGTAAATGCGGACCTTTGGATAAAAAAATTGAATGGACGAGATTTGGTGTCAAATTTAACTTTGACACCTGATGTCAACGGATCCTAACTCATTTAGAAAGAGTCAGGATCCATTGACACCAAGTGTCAAAGTTAATTGATTATTAGTTTTTTTTTTTGTTGAAAAGATGATTATTTGACACATCAGTTATTTTTTTTAGATTAGCAAATCTTTTTAAACTTTCCTATTTGGCCAATCTTAACTTTTGTACAATTGGGCATTAACAGTGACTTATTGCTGTGCAGGGCTCCAAGCGTTCTCGAACAGGATTGATACAGTCATTAAGTACGCCTACAAATATTCCTGGGCAAGATGCGTACATGTCTGATTTTGGTTCCATGGAAGTTAACAATTTTGCCATTACAAGAGTAGGGAATGAGTCAACTGGGTCTTACTGGGACTGGGATGATAATGATGAGGAGAATAGAGGCATGGAATTGAATATGGAAGCTCTTTTGAAAGAGTTTGGTGAAGGTTTTGCTGACTTCTTCGTTCGTGATGAATTGCCTTTTGGAGAGGTATCTGAATATTTACAGTACCATATTTAGAGGATTCCTTCTTTTGATTTCCATTTTTTTCTCTCTATATTAAAGTAAGAGCTATTAAGTTATGCTTCCCTGTTTAAACTGTTGTGTGACACATTAGGACTATTAAATTGGGTGGATTCTAGGGTGAGGGTCCAATTAGGTCCCTCACCGGTGAACCACGAGAAAAACATCAATAGATTAAATAGGTGGTTCAGATTTATTTAAATTAAAAGAGGGAATATGTAGAACTGCTCACATTCAATCATATCCTGCAATGGTTTTACCCTATGTTACAATTCGTGTAGAAATTCTTCCCATAATCAGATAACTGCTCTTCCCCTCAAACCATCAAATTTGTAAATCAAAT
>Ga0315913_1001568_pt1 | contig 25464 bp, 11 predicted proteins | sample MpolsnodulesMG_FD_207736 | JGI IMG/M metagenome (GOLD analysis project Ga0315913, IMG submission 207736) | Medicago polymorpha root nodule microbial communities from Los Angeles, California, United States - small nodules | ecosystem: Host-associated > Plants > Roots > Nodule | place: USA...
AGGTTTGGGAATGAGTGTTTTGGTATAATAGAAAACCCTTTAAATAAAATTGAACTCGTAATTGAGATCGGTATGAACCCACATCCTTTAATTTGTTCTTCTTTTTCAAACTTTGTTGGTGAACACACAATGAGAAATCTAATGTTGATGGAATGAAACAAACGATCTTTATTGTATTTTTTTATGGCAGGTGATATCGAATACAAGAGATCAAAAGTATGGCTGAACTATTTCTGCAAAAACACCGTGAGCATGGCCGAGTGAGTTCAGAAAAAAGAGGGTGTGGTTTCTTTTTATTGCGTTAATGTTTGAAAATTATGAACGGTGTTTTTGACTAAAACTAAAATTATCAATGACACTAATAATATAACAAAAAAAATATAATCTAAATTTCTTTTTTTAATCACACCAACAACAATCTTTATTATATAAAAAGTTATTTAAGGGTATAATTGGGATAACGAGAAGGTAAGTATAAATATATTCATCTAGTTTGTTACATTTTTTAAATGATAAAAAAAATATATATATATATTCATATCGTGTTTGTTACATTTTTTTAATATTTAAATTTATTCATATCTATTTATACATATGTTATTTGTATTAAATTGATGGCATTTTTCAAAAGAAAAAGCTAGCCCACAATCTTTTCGAAAGGGACTATTTTCTTTAAATATAGTATAGATAAAGTCCGCATGTTAACAACTAAAGTGAATAAATGTTCGCCATTAGATCATAAAATTGTGTGGATAAGATTTGGTGTCAACGAATTTTTGATGTCAACGAATTCATTGACACCTGGTGTCAACGTTCCTAACTCATATATTATATAGGGGTTTGTTAACTTAGACCAACAAAAAACATAAAAGTTCAAGTTAGCATAGAAATTTTTATTTGGACAAAGTGAGCTAAGCTCACTCATTTTTGTTTTGTAACCCTTGAAACCATTTCAAATTGCAGAATGAAATAATAATAATAATAATGTCCCCGTATTATATGAATGAGTAACTGCATATATTCTCAAGATGTCAACGTTACAATAGTGACTTGCTATAGCAAGTAAGTTATTGAGATCCATCATATTCTCTTTAAAATGAGGTCCATATTAGTGGCTCCCCTTTATTTATTACTAAGTTTCTTTTATTTTGAACACGTGGAGAATACACTATTTGATAGCACTACCTTCTTCACCTGACCACGAAGACTAATATCTTTCAAAAAGAATTATTGTAAGACATTAAAGAAGATTATCCCTTTTCTTCATATCTTTTACATGAGACGAACGAAACTTAAACAATAGTAATATCTGCACATGATTTGATCATTGACTCAATAAAATAAAAGGTATTTTGAGTTATATTTATTTATTGTAGACTTTGCATTGACGGGAGAAATGTTGCGCCATGTTGCATCTGCTGCTATGGTTTTAAAAAAGAATGGGGATAATTTGGAAAGAGAAGGGCGATGCAACATGCTTGGACGAACATCTAATAAAGGTTAAAGATTCTAACTCTCATTATATTAGGTAAACTGAATCTGATTTAATTAACGTCACTATCAGTGGTGGCATTGAGTACGGGTAGGCGATCTCCCAGAACCTAATACATAAATGGACATCAATGTTTTTAGTAATATATATATATATATATATATATATTTATGTATATATATATATATTTATGTATATATATATATATATATATATATATATATATTTATGTATATTTATGTATGATTTAGATGTTGACTTTTTTATCCTCCTATTATAGTCTTCATTTAAATTATTATTCTAATCACAACATTATCTTTTGTAAAAAATCATGTAAATTTTTAATTAAAAAAAATTAGTTTAATGGTGGTGGGTTGACGATAAAAACAATTTTGCACACACAAACAATCAAAACATTTTAATTTGCTACATAAATTAAAATCATTAATTGATGTAGCGATACTAAATGTTTTGATCGGTTGTGTGTGCAAGGGTCGATCTAGACATTTGATACATGAGGGGCTAAAATAGTCTCTCTATGTATCAAAATTTTAAATTGTCTCTTATTGTACATTTCGTTAATCAAAATAGTACCAAACATTAAAATACTTCATTAATATTGTCATATTAGTCCTTTAATATATTTACTTATTGTCACTTCATGGACTATTATGACTAACAAAGTACAAAATCAAGAACTATTTTAGAGTTTTGATACATTAAAAAACTATTATGACTAATTATTACACACTCAGAGACCAAAATGACTACTACTTTTTTATAATATATATATATAAAAAAAAAGGAAGTGGCATGTAGGGCTTTAGCTCCACATAGCCCTTAAATAGATACACCCATGTGTATGTAAAGTTGTTTTGAACTCTCAACCCACCATCATTAAACTCAAAAAAATAAGTTATATTTTATTATAATAGAAACAATTTCACTGCAATTGGAACATAATATTAAATATTTATTTGATTATATTATATTCCAAAAAAATATATAGTTAAATAAAATAAAATAAACATAGATTTAAGCGTACTAGAAATATGAAAAGACGGGTGTTGACACTAGTATATAGTATATATAATTTTCTTTAAAAAAAAATAGTATATATAAATATTTAGACGACATTAGTTTTTTTTATAACTAACGTTTAGACGAGCATCCCGTATCTGTCTGTCTTGTCTTTTTATTGCGCTAATGCATATAAATTTTGAAACAATGGTTTTTACGAAATTTTAATTTTGATTAAAATTATAGGTATAGATAATAGATATTTTACAGTTTCATATTGTAACAAATTTTACTTATTTATTTTTTTAAATGATACCAACAATATAACAAATATAATATCTTTCAAAAAAATAGAACAAATATAATATAAATTTTTATCCTTTTTAATTACACCAACAAAATAACATTCTTGTAGTCAAATTTGATTAAGAGTATAATTGAAAGGAGAAAAATCCAGCCAAAAACAATATATTTTCTTTATATGTAGTATAGATATATGTTAACGGTTAGAGGCGTGACAATTTTTTTGTACTTGTTCGCTTATCAGAATAATATTTTATATTATACATTTGTGCAAAAAGATGAAAGAAAAATGAAAAAAATACAAAATAGTAGATGAAAACAAATGAGAGACCAAATAAATAACTTATCATGTTGATGTTCCTTATCTAATATTGAAGTGATAAATAATGTTAATTATAATTTTTCCACAAAATAATAGAACATTAAAAAAATTAATGTAATGAAACTTGTGGTGATGGTGTGGCTAAGATCAAAAGCTGTAATTCCAGAGCTCTCTAATACATCAGCAGCAGGGAACAACTTTGATGCAGTGCTGCTGGTCTTAGTTATGAGGAGTACTTGTACGGCAGCAGCACAAGCAAGCAAACATCTATGGAAGATATCAAAGTTAGTATTTCACATAGTGCTTCGGGCTTCTTCTTCTCGGCTCGGCACAAATGTTCCAATACTTCATAGTATAACATGAGTGTATATATTCTTAGAAGGCTTCCATTCATATCATTTTCAGGAAATAGATTATGCACTATAGTATGTGCTCTGAGCCTCACACCACCTATAACATCCTCGCCCCATGATTCGTATGATTTCATGAAACGCTCTAGCCTTCGTTGTGAAATTGGGATTGGACATGTCAATGTCTTAGCAGGTGCCATTAAAAATCAATCAAATTCCCACTGCAGAAGGAGCACAATAATAATGATAATAATAATAATAACAACAACAACTTAGTATTATAGTATGTCGCACATAAAACATTCACATGGATCGTACAACATATATAATTTTACATTAGCAGGTACAATTCCCTTAGTATTATATAATTTAGTGCATGGAAAGTTTTCCTAAGTGTAAAATAATTCCCTTAGTAAAATAATTCCCTTATTTTATGAATTGTACGATTCATAAAACATTCACATGGAAAGTTTTTTCCAAAAAAAGTTATATTTTTAGTTAAGAACCATACGAAAAGCACTTAAGGAATTGTACCTAAGTTTTGTCATTTTCTTTATTCCACTTTTTTTTTTAAAAGATTTCATTAATCCACTTATACCCTTAAATAAATCTGCTTTTAAGAATACTAAATTATTGGTTTGAAAAAGATAAGAATTTTTATTATATTTGTTATATTTTTTGTAAAAAATAAACATAATTTGTTACTATTTAAATGTCACAAACATCTATACATATAATTTTAATCAAATTCAAAATTCCATTAAAAAAAAAATCATACTTATGCTTATTGAGTGTTTGACAAATTGAGATCACTTGGATTAGAATTCTAGTTAGTTAGTTAGTGTGTCAAAGTAAAATTTACTCCGTGTTCGGTATTTAATGGATTTCATGACACTTGTTTAGATAAATGGATTCCATGACATTATTTGTTAACATCATTTATCTCTATTTTTTGATATGGAATTGATGGTTTTGTAGTTTCATGAACTAGGAGTTTTCTGTTCTGCTGATTTTTTTTCTCTCTCTCTAGTTATTGAAAATTGTTGTATACATATGTTAGTTGGCTGAAAAACACATGTAAAAGACAAAAGTTCCCCTCGGTAGTTAACTGCTGATGCGTGCTGAACATATGCAGAAACAGAAACATCAGTTTTCCAGTTTCTTCATTGCTCAAAAACTACCAAACTTCTCTCCAAGTCCTTCAATTTCCATTTTCACGATTTGCAAGCAATCATCTCCACATTATCACAAGTAAGTAGCATTAATCAATGTAATCTTAATGTTAGTTTGTTTAGGTTAAGTTTTTTCAAAAAATTGAGTAGTTTGCATGTGGTTAGGGTTGATGTAGGAATTGAAATTTTGATGATTGCATGTAGTTTAAAATTGAATGTAGTTGCTTTAATTGATGTTTGAATGCTGTTAGAGTATAATGTGGTTTTGAATGGTGCCAAATGAACACAATTTGAATATGTTTGATACTTTGCACACAAAGTGTTTGATAAAATGCCTCAATGACAATTATATTGATTATTTAGTTAGTTTAGGTTATGGAAATGATGTTAATTATAGTTTGATATAGTTTATATTGATTATTGATTATTTAGTTAGTTTAGGTTATGACAATTATATTGAATGATGTTTATGTTATGATGGAAATGATGCACACAAATTATATTGAAATGACGATTATATGGAATGTTTTAAGTTATGGAAATGATGTTCATTGTACTTTTAATGTGTTTGATTATGTTTATGTTTAATTTAGGTTTAATGTGAATGTTAATGTTTAGTTTAGGTTTAATGTGTTTGATTAGGTTATGGAAATGATGTTAATTTTTTAATTTTTTGTGTAGATATGTCTGATTAGGAACAGAGGTAGCCGATTGATCCATCTATGATGATTGCTGGCAGGCGTGCTATGACACAAAGCCACCAGAAGGAGAGGAAAAACGCACATATACCGAAGAGGGGAAGAGGTCGTAGGGGGATGGTTCATGGACTTCTCAGGCTTCTTAGGCTACACAACCTGAAGAGTCACAGGTGGTTGACCCGACCCAGGTGGAGTACTTGAATTATCAGGATCAGGTACATCACGATCACTGATGGTGGGAATGACCAGTAGCATATACTAGGGCCGCATATACCAGACCAAGATGACATTGCAGCAGCGGCTACCCCATCGGCGTTACCTTTGCAGCCTCCCTTTCCTGGAGGACCGAAAAATATATCTCTGCTGCACTCTTATGTCAACCATGTGGCATTGCCGCATTGGTATAATTCTAATAACGTATGCAACACAATTATCATATGCAACACAATTTAAATGTTTTAATTTTTTTTATATGTGTTTTTGTTTAATTATTATATCAACTTTTATTTTTAATTGTCTAAAATTATCATATGCAACACAATTTAAATGTTTTAATTTTTTTTATATGTGTTTTTGTTTAATTATTATATCAACTTTTATATGTGTTTTTGTTTAATTCTTTTCTTTATATTTTCTTTATATCAACTTTAATTATTTTCTTTATGTTTAATTATGTTTTAAATTGTTTTTGTTATGTGTTTTTTAAAGTTTTATATGTGTTATGTCTTAAATTAAAAATACGTGCGGCAATTTAAATTTGTGATTTTTATTTTTGCACGGGTTAAGTTTTATTTTGTTTAGTTAAATGTTTACATTGTTTAAATTATTTAAAATATGTTTATTTTTCTATTATTTCAGGTTGGTAAGGTGCGTGTTGTAAAACCAATTAATCATGGGGCTAAGATTTTGAGTCTTCAGCGTCCAAACGTTAATCAGGATTGGTTTTGGCGTCCGCTTAGGGAGAGCGGGTTACATGATTTGGTTTATCTGGGCTACGCCACTATGCCTCATGCTTTGCTAATGACTTTATGCGAGAGGTGGAATCCCGAGACCAGCAGTTTTCACATGGTCTTGGGGGAGATGACTATTACTTTGGATGATGTCGCATGTCTTACGCATCTTCCGATTGAAGGGCTGATGTTGAGCCATCCGAAGAAGATGTCTCGGACTGAGGGAGCGGAACTGATGGTGAGGCGCTTAGGTGTGTCTTAGGTGGATGCAGAGAAAAATTGCGGTGAATAGTATGGTGGTTACATTAGCTATAAGTTGTTGAGGGAGTATTATACGAGGTACCTTGATAGGGCTACCAGATTGGCGGATCCAGAGGAGCTGGAGAGGGTTAGGACTGCTTGTGTGAAGTGTTATCTCCTATATCTTGTTGGATGCTTATTGTTTGGTGATAAAAACAACAAACACATCGAGTTGGTCTATCTGACGACCATGGAGGACGGCTACGCGGGGATGCATAATTATTCTTGGGGAGGGATGACACTGCATACCTATACCACTTTTTAGCTGAGGCGTGTTTGTCTGGAGACAGAGCTCTTGGGGGAAGCGTGACACTGCTCACTGTAAGAAATTGTCACATTTGAACCTTAACTTTTATTTTTTTGTTATATTTTTCGTGAGTAGTAACTTATAAATGTGTTTTGTTTGATTTGTGCAGAGATGGTTTTTGTTGCATTTTTCTGACTTTTACAGTGTTGATCCTAATCCTAACTATATTAAAAACTATCCGGTTGCAGCGAAGTGGACGTTACAGAAGGGACATGGAGAGGGGGTGACGTACCGGTCATTGCTTGATCATTTGCAGTTTGATGACGTATGTTGGAGGCCGTACGAAGAGCACAGGAAGATCCAGGGTTTTGAGGAGGTTTTCTGGTATTCAGGCTGGATTACGTGCAGTGTTGTTAGGGTGTACCGTCACTTGCCTGAGAGGGTGTTGCGGCAGTACAAATACGTCCAGACCATCCTTAGGCATCCGACGAATGTTGTAGACCTACGACCGCCTCAGATTGTGCAGGCATTCATTGAATTTCGCACTCACACGCTTAATGAGCCCGATTGGGGTGAGTCAGCAGGAAAGGAGACATGGCGGATGAGGGATGGCTATGTGTTATGGTACACTACGGTGTCTCACCCTCAGATTTTGCCACCTTTTCCAGGAGATCTTCCGAGGCCAGCAAATGAAGAGCAGATCATTGCACACCAGTGGGAGCAATAGGAGGCGAGAAGCTCGTCTGATACCTATGACATGGTTAGTGCCGTTGTTGGTCAAGAGGAGGTCATGGGCCCTCATCAATGGTTTCAGGCCATGAGCCATGTTAGGGAGCAGATCGCGCCGATATTGACCAAGAGGCAAGGCCAGAGGCCGAGGAGGAGGCAACAACAGCATCAACAGGACCAGGACCAGGAGTAGGATTACTTGTAGTCGTTGTTTAGGACTTGTTTTTTACTTTTCGTATTTTGATGACATTATGTTTGTATGTTTGTATTTTGATGACATTGGTTTGTTGGTTTAATTAAGTTGTGAATTTGAGCCAATTTTGTTTTGCCATTTGAACACATTATGCGCCAATTAAGTTGTGATTTGCACACATTTGTGATGACATTATGTTTGTGTTTTTAACACATTACAGGATCAGAAGCTGAAGCTTCTGCCTCTGCATTGGTATCAGGACGCATTGACAGTTAACTGCCGAGGAAAAGGGATCCGGCGACAGTTAACTGCCGAAGAAACTTCGGCATTTAACTGCCGAGGAAATTGAAACCGGCGGCAGTTAACTACTGAAGGGCATTATGGTCTTTTACATGTGTTTTTCAGCCAACTAACATGTGTATAGAGCAATTTTCATAGTTATTGGTATTAAAATCATTGTGGCAGAATTGGACAGTACATGGCCTTTATTGTGTAAGTTATAAATACACCGCCCAAATTCCTTGAGGATTCTGTCAAAGAGCTACTGTCTTGGTCGGCAAAAGGCTTGATTTCCATTTACATTTCTCATTCTTGAAGCCTGTCAGAGGTCAGAAACCCTTTAATCTTGTTCTAATTAATAGTTTATGTATTTCTTTCTCTTTTCTCTAATTCAATGCGCATTCAAGATAGTATAAATGAAAGATTGTGGGGGTATCTCATCATTAGTTTGTTATTTTGTGGGACAAAGAATATCATCCACCTAGTTTTAAGCTTGATTACTTGGTAAGTTGAATTTCATGGTTTATACATGGAGGTGAAATGAAAGAATATGAGCACATGACATGATATATCCATAGAGTTTTATTCCTCGGGTGTTTTCAGATTTGTTGCAGGTTCTTCGGAGGTCAAAAACCTCTTGGTTAACTTGTGGTGATAAAATCTACCAAAAAATAAACTTGTGGGGATAAAAGCTGAGGAGGCTGATCAATAGCTTGCTTTAGAATCCTAATTTTTGAAGAACTAGTGGGTCTATGTATGTGAATTGCTTACTGCGAAAATGAAAACAATGTAAAAATTAGGAACATAATCTAGCTATATATTTTTTATGAAAACTTGTAATACTTTTTTGCATGTAATTCAAATTGTGTTGCATCGTTTACTTCAATTTTGTAGTCAAATTTCAGATGTTTGTATGTGAACAAATTCAAAGTTGCAAATCTGAATGAAATTTCATCTTCAAATTTTGGCTAATTCAAATTAGAGTTTTACATCAAATATGAATGAAGTCTAACCAAATTCAAATTTTGTAGATTCAATTTGTTAGTCTAAGACAACTTTGTGACACTTTTTACAACATCTTAGAAATTATAAATATGTGACATTTTCTTGATGTTATAGATGATATAAAAAGTGTTGCAAAAATTTAAATCAGTTACAATTTTTTAATGTTACAAATAATACTATAAAATGTTTCTGAAACTCTTTAGTAACATAAGCTTTACATAACATTTGTTCAAATGTTACTAAATTTAATTAGTAACATTTTTTATGATTTAGTTTCATTTTTCAAATGATACTAGATCTCAATTATGATTTAGCTAGCTAAGAAAGATTTAAAAATGTCTTTAGTATTTTCCAAGCAGTACAAGAGTATAATGATGATCGAACAAATCAATTGAATTCATAGACTAGTAATCAACAATTAAATAACACAATTCATATATCATCATTGATTTATTATGAAGGTTGTTGTAAGCTAGCCGAGGCATAATAAGAACCGTCCAATTTCACATGTCAAATTTTGTGTGTCGACATTTTGTTGCCAAGGAATTAATTCACTTTTAATCTGCAGCATTACATAAGCAAACATTTTCTTCAAGATACAACGCCATTCTAAATCGTATCGCATTACTTTAAGTGTGGCACTCATAAATATAAGTTTTATCAGATATCCAATCATTCAGTAAGTGATAGTTGGCTATATATAGTCTAGACATAAATTATGTATTATTACTGATTGAAATGTTTTGTCCAGATACATGTGTGAACATTTCAACGAAACAATACCATTTTCTTAGTGAACAAGAAAAGCAAAAACAAAGTAGGAAAACAACATTAAACCCTAGCTTAAATGCTTCACACTGAACCCATGATAACAACTCATCTCATGATTTAAGTTTGAGAACAGTCGTGAAATGTGGGTGTTGATCAATGCAATCCACCACTGGACGTATAAGATCAACTACTGGCAGCATATGGTCCACCATTGGAGTTATAGGATCATCCATATATGAGATAATGCAAGAAAATTCAGAAACTAACCTTCAATGATTTTTTTTTTCTTTCTATTTTTCATGTATTTATACAAAACTTATTTAATAAAAAGAATATTGAATGCTTATATATCCCTGACTAAATCAAATACTCCCTCTATCACTATTGATAGGAATTTTAAATAATTTACGATATTTAAGAAAGCTAGTTAATTTAGTTTTCCTTACTAATAGTTAATCAAATAGTCTCTATTTCAGCAACTTTTCACAGCTTCCCCTTTAGCGCCAAGTTCCAAAAGCAGTGGCTCTACAGAGGGAACAAATATATCATTGCAGAATGTAACAATGTCGACATGCTCATGTCCTATTATTTTACAAGATTCTGGGTCCTGGCATGCCAATGACCAATCGACAAATACGCTATCAAAAACACGTGGGTTGCACCGTGGTTGCTTCTTATAGCTTCCTATAATCTCCTTAAAACTCAGGCTCGGTTTTGAAATCTGCAAGAAAAAATAGAATGAGAAAACGGGTATTGAAGCACATTAATTTATACTCCCAAGTTTCTCATTTTGAACAAAAACCTTTGCGACTACATAGAAGCAACACACAATGATGTGGTCAATATGACGGTTGAAGAAGAGAGATGTCTGATGATGTAGGATTCTCTGGAACAGACCGTATACATTCTCCCTTATCTGCCATTCATGGCTGATCATAAGTAGTTTAAATGAATGTCTCCCAAAACACTATGAGTATTTTAAGATTGAAAGACTCAATGCAAGTATATATTGTCCAAGTTATGGTATAAAAAGATATCGATCCCACGGAGACTGGGGATATAGCTTTCTAGTAGAAAATTTGTTTGCAAGAAAATAAAATAAATAATTTGCACGACAGTAAATATAAAAGTTAAAGGTTGGGAAAACAATTAAAAAGATTTAGAAATTCTCAACGTTAAAAGTGTGGTTTAAACTAAATTCAGTTATGACAAAGTTTTACTACGATTTACAAAGTTATAGTTTTCTACGACTTCTTGGCAACCTGGTGGGCACTGGGAGTGTTGTGCACTCAGCATTCGTGTTAAGCCTGTAAAGACATACCTTTCAGTGAACAGTCACGCAAAACTCAGCACGCAACGTTGCTAGGTTAGGACCTCAACATTTCCCACCGAAGTGTTATTCTACTGAGCCTTTGACAGGAGTCCTAGTTAGATCTCGACGCATTTCCTTCCTCTGAAATCTAGTATTCATTCTAAGCAGTCTCTCTTGATCCTTTCACCTCACCATGCTTAGGGACAAATTCATATCAAACAAACATGTTCCATTCTCATACCTTGTCGGGATCAAGGAACTATAGCATTAGAAATAAAAGTGATCAGTTATCACTTCTAAAGATTTTGAATTAAATCAGTTTGTTAGAAAGAAGCACATCAATGTAGCTTTATAAATCGCAAGTAAATAATATCATAACCACATCATATATAAACCACAAGAAGGGGTTTATCTTATGGTGAGTTGAACCTCAGAGAAGAAGATGAAGGAAAACATAAAATGAAGACATGAAAAGTTAAACTGATAGATAAATAGAGGCAATACAAGATTACAATCTTTGAAGGAAAGCGGTGAGCTAAAAACATCACCAAGTAATATAACTCTAAAACTCTAAAAACTAGCACTCATGCTCCTATATGGTGAAGACGAGATGAAGTGAGAATTCTAAAACTGCTAACCCTAGCTGGAACTTGGTCTCTTCAATTTACTAACAAATTTTTGGACCCTTAACACCAACACATAGTTGTCCTTTTATAGTACAAGGTGAATCACTACAAGTTATACTCTTTGATCATTTTTCACATGAGATGTCATTATCATATCCTACCAACTCCTGACATATTCTCTATCATTCATAGGATTTCAATCATTGGCGTTTGCTCATAATTCTTCCTCATTAAACAATGTCCATATGTTTTAAGGTTGGAATGCTTTAGTGACTCGTATTAGCACTGATTATTTTGTCTTAGTGTTGACTATTAACTCGTTCTTTTAGCTTATGTGTTAGTTTCTTGTGCTGTTATGTGGTGAGGTTTAGTGGTATCAAGTTTTCCTTTAAGTTTTCTGCCATTTACAGTTCTTCTTTTAGCATGTAGTTGTTGTCTTTTTATTAGCCCTTGCCCTTTGGTGTAACACCCTAAACCCCACAAAATAATTTTTCAATTGAAATTCAATAAATAATAATAAAGCACCCAAGGGTGTTACACATCTTACTAAAACCAAAGTGCTTAGTTCAAAATAAAAGAAACGTCTCAGCGGAATAGTTATCTAAACACCTCAAAAATACATCACAATTTTAACATTAAAAAGGGATTCAAAGGAATCCTAACAAGGTCTGAAAATAAAGACAAAAATCTCCAAATTCTAAGTGTCACAAATCAGAGCATCGACTCTTAAGACTTCCAAAGCAATAAACAAAGCGAGTAAGCTACAAAGTCATCCTCATAAACTCGCAGCTACTAGGCTTCCTTTTCCTGCCAATCTACACCACAAGGGTGTAGACGTTCAACCCACAATAAGTAGGGTGAGAAAGTATTCAACATAAATGAAATGTAAATGCACGTATAGCTTCAAGGTAAACAACACATCACTTATTTTTAAACACATATTCATCACAACCAGACAATATTCACATTATATATATATTCATGTCATCAAATTTAATAAATCTCAATCAACATCTTATAAGTATACACAAACATCAATGACAATTAAAGACATCAAGTTGACATGTAGCGAAGTGTACATCATTCACACATTACTACAATAAAATCATTTCATTGAATATCACATCTTCAAATATTCACATCTTCACATATGATGTGCGGATTAGGCAAGTGTACCAAATCGTTTATCAAGTAATAAAGTGATAAGTAGAGTATCGTATCCACATGGATTGTCGTTTTGTCCAAACAATTCACGTTACTTATTTTTGTAAGTTTGACGATATAAAAGTTAAGGGTTAGAAAGCTTGCAATTTTTATATGTTAGCAACAGAGCAAGTTTACCTAATTTTGGTTGCAAAAAAGTAAGCTGAGGTTAGGATTCTTCAAATCCCCTATGATTATTTTGTTGGATATTAAACAACGTTAATGTCGTGTATCTATCTTAGGTAGACTAAACAAGTGACGAGGCCGTTGGGATGTGACTAACCTAGAAGGTTGGAAGCTGCACCTGCTGATCACGTGGTGATCCTTACGTGTGGGGTCTATAAATCTCGGTTAACTAGGTTTATCCCTCCTAAGTCTGGTTGCACCTGCTGATCGAACTATGACCCTTACGTGCAGGGTCTTACCATCTCTAAGGTAATTGGAAGCATAAACTTAAATTGGCTTTCCAATTTTTCCCAAGGCAATGAAGGTCAAAGTTCCATTAGGTCTTACCATTTGTGAATCTTAGGACACTCATAACACACCCTCTCTTAATTACTTAGTAGTTCTACAAACGGGCAACCCTAATCTATGTCTACCTTACTAAGGGTTTAAGAGAATGGTTCTATCTAGGTTTATTCTCCGGAGTCGCTTGTTTCCTTAATTACTAACCAGTTACATCCTAGGTTTAACAGAGTTACTAATCAGTCTTAGTAATGTCACCTCTTAATTACTTACTACTAGGGTCAACTCGCTTTCGATAATAGCAACAAGATATAAGCATCAAGATAGTATTAACAATATTAAGCTCTGCCATAACCTAAGTACCTAATATAGGGTTACGCTCCTTTGAAATAAATAATTCCGAAATAAAACTAAATAGCAAACAAAAAATAAATAATATAAAACGACATTAAATTAAATAAATATCCAACAAAAATAAACAAAGGTTCATCTTAGAACTCTAACCTAAAAATATTTAGTTACACATGGTAACTAAAAATAAACTACTAAAGATAAACACTTACCCTAGAAAATCAAGGAGAAGATAGAAAATCTCCTAAAGCTCCAAAATTGCCTTCCTCTTGAACTGCCACACTTCTGAACGAGAAATTCTGAATGAGGAAGGCTGGTATTTATAGTGGAGATTTCTAAATAGGTTTGGACTAAAAATGCGGGATAAACCCACAAAAACAAATAAAATTATGTCTGCACCCCGAGCATTTGAGATGCTCGGGGCGCATGGAGCATGATCTAGGCGCATCTAATGCATTTATGAAGATGCCCTAGGCGCATGCAAGATGCTATAGGCGCATGGTATATTTTTGCCATGCCCTAGGCGCATCTCATGTGCTCTAGGTGAATGGCTTCACCTGTTGGGCTAGTTTCTCCGATTTTTGTTGTTTTTAGGTCTTCGACTTCAAATAACTTGCCTCAGAACTTTTGAACAGAATTCCTCCCATTGTAAAAGTCTCCTGAGGCCTCTTGAATCTTAATTCTTGGTCTTCCCTAAGTCTTTACAAATCTTAGAACAAAAAATAAATAATATAAAACGAAATTAAATTAAATAAATATCCAACAAAAATAAACAAAGGTTCATCTTAGAACTCTAACCTAAAAAGATTTAGTTACACATGGTAACTAAAAATAAATTACTAAAGATAAACACATACCCTAGAAAATCAAGAAGATAGAAAATCTCCTAAAGCTCCAAAATTTCCTTCCTCTTGAACTGCCACACTTCTGAACGAGAAATTCTGAATGAGGAAGGCTGGTATTTATAGTGGAAATTTCTAACTAGGTTTGGACTAAAACTGCGGGCTAAACCCACAAAAACGAATAAAATTATGTTTGCGCCCTGAGCATCTCCGTAGGCGCATCTAATGCATTTTTGAAGATGCCTTAGGCGCATGCAAGATGCTCTAGGCGCATGGTATATTTTTGTCATGCCGTAGGCGCATCTCATGTGCTCTAGGTGCATGGCTTCCCCTGTTGGGCCAGTTTCTCCGATTTTCGTTGTTTTTAGGTCTTCATCTTCAAATAACTTGCCTCGGAACTTAGGAACAGAATTCCTCCCATTGTAAAAGTCTCCTGAGGCCTCTTGAATCTTAATTCTTGGTCTTCCCTAAGTCTTCACAAATCTTCGGATATTCTTGATTTGCCGATTTGCAAGATTTCTTCGTGAATTACTTCAAAACCCCCCTAAAATTGCTATGTTTCAGGAAAACTAAAATTACAGACTCAAATATAGAAAACATAATAAAATTCCTGAAATCATAGGCAATTGTTATAATACTCCTTCTTTTTGCTACTAAAACCTACTGAAAATGACTGGAAAACATGATAAGAATAACGTAAGATGACCTGTCATCACAACCTCAAATTTAAATTGTTGTTTGCCCTTAAGTAACGAAAGAAAAACATATTTTATTCTTTTTATTCTTTTCCAGGAAAAACATAACTTTTCGGGAGTTGTGCTTAGGACATCATTCATCGCATTTATAGCAGAGCAGCAACTAACTTACCACAGTACATTCAAGCATGTACGACTTGGTGAAAGAACCTATATTCTCAACCATACTCTTTTCTAATGATACACATATGTATCTCCTAAAGCCAGTAGGGATGGTCACGACATTTGCCCACTCCAATCGTCACATGAATGTACCTTGATATAAATTTGAAACAGTTTTAAACAGACAGTCAAAATCAGACTATTTACACACTTAGAGGACTTTGAGGGTTATAACTTGGCTTAGGTTAAGTGTGGATATGTTTGGGAAAGTAGTCTAACAAAAGAACTTGGAGTTAGTTCACTAACCTAGGGATTCCTACTAAACATTAATGTTCTGTCATCCTTTCTTCCTTGATTCAAACGAAATGGGTAAAACAATAGAACTATTTGCCTTTTATTTTTGAAAGAAAGATACTTTTTTTTTAAGAGACCATTTTTTTTTGCTCGCAAGTTTCTTTTTCTATATTTTTTTTGTGTAGATCCATGATCACCTACATTTTTTTCTCTCTGACAAATGTGTTCTACTGTTACCCCACCGCAAACTTAAAATGTTGCGAATTCCAAAGAGCAACCTCAAACTTGGTTTCAAAGCATGTGCAGTCATAATAATACCTATTTAACTTCAAGTAAAATCAAACAGGGTGCATTTAAGGTGTAGGACTGTGACATGATTCATCACTAATAAAGAAGTTTTCCTCTGGAGGCTCAAAGTGGTTTCACAAATGATAATAAAAATATATAAAGGGTGGCTTGAAAGGCTCGGTACCAAAGAAAAATTGCCTCGTGTGTAATATAACCTAATATTATAATTGTTTTAAACCATAACCCAATAATATAATTGTTTTAAAAAACTTCAAATCCACAAATTCAAGTCCCTTAAAACATCTTCATAAAATAATATAACAAATAGGCAAGCACTGTTGAACTTGTCCTACGATAACCGACTTTGTTTTTGTTCTTGCAAAACCTCGCATATCCATACAGAAGGTAGAAAAAAACGTGCTGAACTTCACCAACACTCCATGATCATTCATAAGCAAAGACAGACTATACAGAGTAAAAAACCTTGTAAGTAGAAAGCCTAACTACAATGTACAAAGGGTTGTCGGAAGAGGTAGAGAAAAACATGTAATATTAGGAAGGAAAAAAAAAACACTAGGTAACTAAGGATTAGGACATTTCCAACGCTTTATCAGCTGAACTTCACTAGGAACTCAGCCACTAACAATAACTTCTGGTTGATCAAATAAGTCCATATAAAAGCAAGCAAGCAACAAATCGTAAAAGAAAGCATATTGAACACAAAGGTAACAGGAAAGTTTTATCATTGATCTACTTGAGTAATGTATTATACTCAATAGTACTAATCAAACAGAACATAAAACTACATATACCTACTAATACAAACACACATGAAGTCATTCAGTTTTTCTTAGAGTATACATTGCTAGTAGCAAATACTCCAAACAAAAGGCTACTTAATTTTCAGCTATTTTGGCATTTTCCTCCTCCTTTGGTAATACTGTCTGCTCTTCCTTGACAATTTCTTCTATCTTAGTTTCTTGTGACTGAGCTTGCTTTGCATCTGCTGAGACATCCTCAAGCTGCAATACATTTTGATGTCAGTGCACTAACTAAATTAAGTATTCGAAGGAAGTGATTTTCAAAAGTAACCCAATTTTTGATACTTACCCTAATGTTTCTTAAGCTAGCATTAACATCTTCTTGTTGCTGCTGAAGAGTGGTCCTCAGATCTTGAAATTCCTAATTTCGTTTTCAAAAACAAACCACACACATGAATTTAATTTGAAAGAGGGCACTTGAGAAAAATAATAATTAAAAGCATACTCACTGCTCTAAGTTGCTCCACTTCGACATTAAGTGTTTGCTTAAGGTCTGACAGCTCCTGCAAGAACAGAATCAAACACATCAATAGTTGCAAAACTACAAATTTATCACCGGCATAAACATAACAGCAACAACAACAACCAAGTCTTATCCCACTAAGTAGGATCAGCTTCGTGGAGCAAATGACACCATAACGTTCTATCATGTCTATAACCAACTCATTAACCACTAGATCTTTCTTAATAGTTTCTCATATAACATATCAATGGCATAGACATAAAATAAAGATAAAGGTAAAGTATTTGTAAAAAAGAACAAGATAAAGCTAAAGTAGCATTAGTACCAGTTGTAAAAGAAGAGTTCAGCTACAATTATAACCAAAAAACAAACAAGACACAAGAATAGGATCAAATCATTATTAATCCTTATGAGCTATGACTATGAGTCTATGACCATTGAGCACATTATGAATGATATAACCCCTATCAAAACCAAGCAGAAAAAAAAAATTGAAGCCATGGACCATGGATAAATCTTTCATTAACAAAGGTAATCAATGCAAACATATGACATGTGTCCGTGCATAATAAAGATATTTCTACAGGTTTCCTTTTAGCTGTTTAACTCTGTTAAAAGTTAAAAATGGGTTTCTTTCCAACTAGCTATACTTAATTAAGGGTAGAAAATACTTTGGGTCCGTAATCAGTATACAGCTAACTCAAGAAAAGGTTTTCAATTTAATTCTTGTGTGTATTTCAGTTTTCAATTGCAACCCAGACATATGTGGTCAACATAACACCACAAAATTGCCATTGAGTTACTATGAAATACAAAGACCAAATTGAAAATGGTTGTCATGTTTAGGGGGATAAAAAATTAAATAAATATTTATAATCCCTATGTGCGAGACTGTTTTACAACTCCGTCCCTACATTTAACTCTGCTAAACCTCTATCAGATAGTGCGATAAGGGATGAATTGAAAAGCAATTGTACATATAAAAGAAGGCGCAGTTGTACATATAAAAGAAGGCACAATTGGAAGAACTCAAAGAAGTAACTTATAACATATCCATAAGGTGTTTTCGGCTTATTTTTATAAGCTCCTTGGGATAGCTTAGAAACAATTTATTCAAGTTTATGTGAAGTTTACCCCAGTGACCTCTTTGATTGTAAAAACAATTTATACATAAATGTTCAATGAATATAATCGAACTGTTTAACCAAATGCTCCCTTGAAAGAAAAAAACTTCGCATTAGGGACCAAATACCAAATGTACGTATAGGGAATAATAATATATCCCATCCCTTGAAGAAACTTTATACCAAACGTGGGTAACAACAAACTAAAGAGGGACGATATAATGTAAATAAAACTATAACTTTCCTTGGTTCTAGAATCCAGACAACCAAAAAGAGATTTCCAGAAGACTAGCAAAGAACACAACTTGTATGAATACATCCTAAATCTGTATTTTGTGCTAATATAAAATTGAATTGGATAGGATAACTACCCTATCAGACCGTGAAATTTTGGCTACAAACATTTTCGTGTATTTGTTACCCAACTTGTAGATTTGAGTTATGGTTGAGTATGACAAGCCAAACACCATTCTTACTTTGCTCTCATCCAGCAAACTACTACACCATCACTTTGGATTTCAGTTAAGGAAAGCAGTTGTTGACTAAGCATCCACCCAATTCTAGGAGCTGTTAACATTTTTTAAAAAGAATTGATTCAATTCAACACACTTGATTTTATTCTTCCTGTTTGGAAAAACTGTCATATTCAAGAGATCTCTGTAGTTTTAATCAAATGCAGTCAGATTCAATATGAACATAACAACAATGACAGTGAAGGCTTTCATATTGCAGCCTATAAACTTTCCTTTTTGATACAATGATTTGGCATAAGAACTACCTTATCGAATTAAATCTCCAAGCAAAAAAGCATGGAAGATTGGATGTGGATAAGTAAATGAACCAAATTATACAAATTGAGATGCCAACTCCCAAGTCAGCATAGCGTTACAGATGGACAAATACACAAAGCAGAGCCAGCATAAATAAGTGCATGTGACACATCACTACACAAGTCCACACAAAAAGTAGAAAAAGGTACTCTCCTAATATTTGGTCATAAAATGAGAACACTGATCATACTGAGTGGCTGTTTGATTTGGCAGTGGGAGAAGGAAACTTGTGTCCCAATTATCATTTGCTGTGATTTTAACAAAGCTCCAAATAGTAACTTTTGGTCATACGTGTGGTGAAGTTGTATTCCACCGCAGAAACAAACATGGTATAAAATCAGTTTGTATATCATAGGCTATGTTATGTGCACCCTAAGGCTTTGTTTAAGAGGGTTTCTGATAAGCTCTCCTCCTCTTGGGAGTTATTATTAAAAAAGAGAGAGAGACAAGGTTTAGGGATTAATTAAAACCCTACAAAGCCCTTCATTGTTGTTTTATAGGGTAAACAAATACGGTATGTTTGGATTTATGGTATAAGGTGGAATGAAATGGAATAAGATAATATCCATTATCAAACATAAGTTAAATTTTCCCAGACTGGAGGGTTTTGACCTTCCCTTTCCCCAAATGCATTCCCATCCACCCTCCTAACTCAAATGCAACTAAAAGAAGTGTTGAATCATAACATTTCATCTTTAGTGATGGGAAGCATAATCATAGTCTTGTTGTTGACACAAAACAGAAGCAAAGTAAAGTATTGAGCAGATTGTGATTAATAACAGCGACTTACATCGCGATAAACCTTGACTTGTGTGTCCAACTTTGACCTCCAACCTTGCAAATCCTAGTAATCATTAGCAGATCCAAAAATTCAGCTAAGAATGGAAACAGAAACACACCCATGAACTAATTAATTAATCAAATGAAAAGTGTTACCTGTTTCAAATTCTGAATTCGACCGAGAAGCTCTGATCTTGATTCATTAAGTTCCTGAGACAAAAAATAAATAAACATGATGTTGATGTTTTTGTGATTAATTAATTAATAGTAAAATGAGGTAAAGTACCGCAATTTTTGAGGAAATTGGAGTAATATTCTCCTTCTGAAATGGAAAAAAGAAGGTAAGCGGTGATTATTAATATTGAAAATGGAAAAGGTAAGAAGAAGAGGACTGACAGTGGAGGAGAGAGGGAGAGCAGGAGCTGTGGAATCAGGTGAAGAAGAAGACATTGGGGATCTGAGAATTAGGGTTTGGTCGGTGATGGATGAAATGAAATGACCAATGGAAGAGGAAAACACCAACCAACGTTAAAATAAACAGAAACACGCGAAAGATAGAGACAAGATAAGAGCTTAAATTTGAAAAATCGCGATAACGATACATACGATTCATTAGGCGGGATATCTCTCTCAATCTAAGGGTTTATTTGGCAAAGTCAAAAAAAAAAAAAAAACTTAATTTATAGTTTATAACTTATAAGTTCGTATGACTAAAAATATTATGTTTAAACCTTATTCTACTACGAGTTTATGGTTTATTCAATGAGTTTATAGCTTATTTTTCCTATTTTCTTTCCACCTTTTGTTATTTCAAATTCTAACGTAATCATAAAAGTAAAATCCATACACATTTATCTAACCTTTTTTATAATCAAGAAATTAATTTTTATGCACAAATTATGTTTAAAAAAACTCCGCCCATAAGTTCAATTAAATCATGCAAAATAAATGTTTATAAAATATGTCAAAAACTAATGTTGTCACGTTTGGACTTATAGACATGAAAAGTTCAAACAACGGTGCTAAAGTATCAAGATGTTGAATAAGGCTTCTTATACAAGGGGGGGTGAGAAGGAGATATATTGGATACACTCGAAACTATGATGCAGTTAGATTTCAAAAGCAATGATTAATGTTGGACTTTCCATCAATCCATCGACCAGTGTGTTATCAATGGGAGGACGAAGACCATTGTTTATCACGATGATTGATAAGCAAGATAATGAAGATAATGCTAAAGGAGTTGAAAGATCTATTTGATTATTGGTTTAAGTTAGTAATGAATGTGTCCCAAATGTCATTTCTTGATAAAGATGTACATGGTTTTGTTTTAGTGGGATACCCTTAAACATATGTTTGTAAGAATTTTTCCAACGATTAACCACTTTTGTTGAAATGGTTGTGAAAATCGACAATTGCACGAAACAAAAACAACATCTTAATTATGCTAGGGTGCACACTCACACTTTTTCTTTTGAACTACTTAACAAGATGTTGAAGGTAATGATCAATTGATGATAGATTTCTTGTTAGAATAGTCGAGGAACATTTCTCTTGTCAGTGTCATATCAATGTTGGAATTAGTAAACGTGTGAGTGGTGCATTCATATATCATGGGAGGGGTGGAGATCACTGTATATACATAGAGGTACATAATGTTACATGTACTTAAGGGACGTGGCTGCCCCGCTTTGCTTATACCTGGGTCGTCCCTGATTGTGGGGGTTAGACTTGAAAAGGAAGGGATAGAAGAACTTAATAGTCGCCCTCATGAGAGGAAATGTAAAAGGGTGTTCTAAATAGTCAAGGCTTAAATAGGTCTTTTCGTCCCTGCAAATATAAGCCATATGAATTTTCGTCCTTGAAATTACTAATTCTTTCAATCTGTCACAGCAAATATTAATCATTTGAAAAATAGTCCTAATTACATCTGATTAGTAACTTCAGGGACGAAAATTCAAATGACCTATATTTGTAGGGACGAAAGACCTATTTAAGCCAACTACCTCGCTCAATCATCACTTGCCACATGGGCACCATGTCGCTAATGACAACCCACCTCAGCAAAAAAACCTAATTAGGACCAAAAGTCAAATGATTAAAATTTGCAGTGGCAGATTGGAAGGATTAGTAACTTCAGAGATGAAAATCCAAATGACCTGTATTTGCAAGAACGAAAGACGTATTTAAGCCAATAGTCAAGTATCTTGCATGATTGAGTCTTATAGACCGTCAACAATTGTTATCGGTTATAAAGTAGAGTGGACACAAGTGACATCGTCTTTATTACTCCCTTTGTCCCTTATTATATGACCTAGTTGACTCTGTCACGTATGTCAATGCACAATTTTGAACTTAAATATCTTTAATAATCTATTAGAAAAAATTATGAAAATTTGATATTTAAAAAATATTTGTCGAGACGAATCCAACAACATCTTAAATGCTATATTTTGTCTTTATATATTAGTAGAAAAATAGAGTCAAATCATGTTATATGAATAGTACATATTTTAAAATTGGATCATTTAAACGGGACGGAGGGAGTATTCTTTTCTTTTGATCGTTATCAAGTAAATAATTTCAACAAATTTGGAACTTGTTAGTCTTCAAATATAACAGAGTTATGTCAATGTTTAACCCTTCATGATGACACCAACAAGGCCGTGGAGGAGAAAATTGTTGTTCACACATTTGAGAAGGCTGAAAAACACTTGTAAAATACGAAATTGCCCCTCGGCAGTTAACTGTCGAGGTTTTTAAAAACCAGCTGCAGTAAACTGTCGAGGAAAACATCGATAGTTAACTGCCGAGAAAAATTCTTCATCAGATGAAACAGCAACTTGCTCCCCCTACACACTATTTCATCATCAACTTTCTTTTCTCTTCCCTCTAATCCCCAAATCCAATATTTTTTTTCATCAAGTCTTGCTCCAAAATCATTGAAGCATCAAGTATAGGAGGTATCAACACACTTTTGACGTAAAAAAACAGGTACTAAGCATTTTAATCGGTTGATTTTTTGCATTTGTTATGGATTTTTACGTCAGTTATGTAGAACTTTGTCATGGGAAACCTCGACAGTTAACTACCGAGTTATATTTCGATAGTATACTGCCGAGGAAAACCTTGGTAGTTAACTGTCGAGGATTACTTGTGAAAAAAATTTCACAACGAAAAAAAGGCAGCTACTGCCAATTTTTCAATTTTTTTTAATTCATTATGACATTGATGTTTATGCATTAGTTAGTTGTTAATTTATATTTGTGTGTTGTTTTATTATAGTAACGGTAGAGAACACGGAAGATGTTCCGAGAGAGACAAAACCAAATTTTGTCGAAATTTTTGGAGATGTCAAACCGCCTAAGGTTGTAGCCAAACCAAACATTGGTGGAGCTTCCGTCCATGTTGAAGCTACTAAAAATGTTGACTCTGGTGTCCTCCCACTTCATGCCCACGAAGTTGACACGGCTAGGTTTTTTTCAGACGACATTAAGTGGAAATATAGAGAAGAATTACTTGAGTGGGCACGTCGTCAAGCAAATAAAGCGGGATTTACAATTATTACACAAAGATCAAGCTTGGTCAATCCAATGTTGTACCTAGTGTGTGAAAGGAGTGGAGCTCACAAAGTGCCGGAAAAAAAACCAAAGCATGCGACAACGGACTCAAGAAAATGTGGGTGCTTGTTCATGGTTAGTGGATATCTTAGTAGGAAAACAAATGAATGGGGATTGAACATTCTTAATGGAGTTCACAACCATGTGATGGAGCTGGCTTTGGAAGGACACATTCTTGCCGGTATATTAAAGGAGGAGGACAAGAAGATTGTACGTGACTTGGCCAAGAGCAAGATGCTTCCAAGAAATATTTTGATAAATTTGAAGAACAAAAGACCACATTGCATGACAAATATCAAGCAAGTGTACAATGAACATCAACAAATATGGAAGGAAAATAGAGGTGACAAGAAGCCGTTGCAATATCTAATCTCGAAGCTGGAGGAGCACAACTATACTTATTTCTCAAGAACACAAAGTGAAAGTACTACGATTGAAGATATCTTTTGGGCTCATCCAACATATGTTAAGTTGTTTAACAATTTTTCAACGGTTTTGGTTATGGACTCCACCTACAAAACCAACATGTACAAGATGCCAATGTTTGAGGTAGTTGGGGTCACTTCGACCGATTTGACATATTCGATTGGGTTTGGATTTGTGACACATGAGAAAGAGGAAAACTTTGTTTGGGTTTTAAAAATGTTGCGTAAACTTCTTACGTCAAAGATGAATATGCCTAAGGTGATTGTGACTAACAGAGATATGTCTTTGATGAAAACGGTTGGAAATGTTTTCCCCGAAAGTTATGCAATGAATTGTTACTTTCATGTGCAAGCAAATGTTAAAAAAGGTGCATCTTAGATTGTAAATATCCTTTGGAAAAAAGGATGGGAAAGAGGTTTCACCTCGCGATGTTGTCAAGAAGATAATGAGGGCATGGAAAGCTATGGTTGAGCAACCCACTCAAGAGTTATATGCAAATGCATTAGTGGAGTTCCAAGATGAATGTAGTGATTTCCCACTTTTCTTAAATTATGTCATGACCACCTTGAAAGAAGTGAAGGAGAAAGTAGTGAGGGTATGGACAGACCATGTGATGCATCTTGGTTGCAGAACCACCAACATGGTAGAATCGGCTCATGCTTTTGTAAAGAAATATTTGGACAATAATGTGGGTGATTTGGGTACTTGTTGGGAGAAAATACATGACATGTTGGTGCTTCAGTTCACTGCGATACAAACAACCTTTGGCCAGAGCGTTACCGTATTGGAACATAGATTCAAAGATGTCACTTTGTACTCCGGGTTAGGTGGTCATATGTCTAGATGGGCTTTGGACAACATTGGTTTGGAAGAGTCACGTTGTAGGGAAACATTGTGCATGGACAAAGATATTTGTGGTTGTGTTCAAAGGACTTCTTACGGGCTTCCATGTGCATGCGAAATTGCTACTAAAATTCTAGAAGACAAGCCAATTTTATTGGATGAGATACACCACCATTGGCTTAGGTTACGTATGAGCGAAGAAAGTAATGAAGATGGTTTTTCTGTCGAGGATGAGTTGAAGGGTATTCAAGAACGTCCCAAGAAACTCCCATTCCAAATGAAGCTTGAAGTCCCAGAGGTTTTGCGACAGTTGGTATTTCCTGAAACCACCATGATGTCTCCACGACCACGAAAAGTACCAACCAAGGGAGCCAAGAAAAAAGTCGACATTGCGAGGTCTAAAGGAAAAATTACATCTACTAGTCGAATCCCTTCTTCGTGGGAGGTTGTTGATTCTCAAAATCCGGATAGTCAACCGTCACCATCAC
>Ga0315913_1001569_pt1 | contig 25454 bp, 10 predicted proteins | sample MpolsnodulesMG_FD_207736 | JGI IMG/M metagenome (GOLD analysis project Ga0315913, IMG submission 207736) | Medicago polymorpha root nodule microbial communities from Los Angeles, California, United States - small nodules | ecosystem: Host-associated > Plants > Roots > Nodule | place: USA...
GAAATTGGAGAAGTTAACAGAGACAAACGATGTTAAATGAGAAGGGAGGTTAGTGTTTGATTAAATACTAAAGGGGGTGTTAGTGTTATTTAAGAATACTTCAAGGGAGGTGAATGTAATTTGCCCAAAAAGTTAACCTTTTTATTAAACCTACCCCCACTTAAATATAAAAAAAAAAAAAAAAGGAAATGTTAAGGGCACATGTTAAGAGTTCCATTAATAGAAATTATGCATTGAAAATTGTGTTAATTTATTGTTAAAAAGGTTTAATATTAATTTTTTTCATTAAATTCTTACCATTATTGGAATGAAATTAATGTTTAACATGTGTCATAAGGGCACAAGTTAACATGACCCATAAAAAATATATATATGTTACTTCTTTTTCTTTCTTCAGTACATGTTTGAGTTTTTTTAAACTATAGTTCTCCTTTCTGTACATAAATTTGATGTTATCAAACCATCCCCAATTTGTATAATCATTTAATTAGTCAATTTAGAAAGCTATTTCATCGAAAGAATCACAACAATCATTTTTTTCTTGCATAAACCATTCGTTTTTCCCTTTCCCATAACGGAGTGACAAGTCCAACCGACACCGTTATGTAAATTTCACATCTCTTTCCCTTAATTCTTTTTTATTTCGTTTCATGTTTAAAACTTCTTCTGATTCTGATTTTTTTAATGAAGCTTAGTTACACACAAAAAATATGTTTTCATTTTAATAGGGGCCTATTTTAAAAAGAGAGCCGAGTCTCCTATTTCATAGGAACGGCCCTGTCCGGCATAAAGACAAAGCTGCTTGTGTCACCAAAGGCATACATATGACTAAAGGTGTATGTTATGTTAAATATATGTAGTCTAGCAAGGCTGGTTAGATATCTTGTGCATTTGATGCGATACATATCTGAATGATATATGACTGTTATTTGTGTAGTTACAGATAAAGGCCTGTAGAGAAATTAAAAATGGTTTATCTTATTAATGTTTGTGCAATGTTTAAAGAAGAAAACTCCTTGTTAGCAGAATAGCAAGAAACCATGTATGCTGGTAGTGTTATTGCTAAGAAAACCGAAGTTCTTTTTGTAGCCATTATGTGTTGACTGTATGAATTAAGTAATCCATCCACAGGGGCTAGAATAAGTTGTAACTTATACGGACCAAAATCCAAATACTTTCACATTTGAAGCATAGTATTGACTATTGAGACTATTTAGTAAAACGGGAATCAAGAAACTTGAGCACCTGTAAACAACATAAGAATAAACACATTCAAATAAACCACCATTAAATAAACTATTGTTCTATCAAGAGAAAAAAGTAAACTATCGTTCATTTGATACATTAACTGGTGCGGTTAACTGGTGTGATCAACATTAAGTGATTTAAATAAAACCAGCATTCAAACTCAAAGCCAACAATAAACACAAGAACGAACTCATGTAACTAATAGATTCAGATAAGAACCAACTAGACAATTTGAAGCCAACAGTAAACACGATAACATGTAATACGATGTAAATAAACCAGCATTAATATGAGTCATTGTTGAGTGATGGTTATTATTAATGGAGTACACATAGTAGCATTAAGTGATGGATGTGTCAAACAGTATAAATAATGATATTTACATAAACCAAACTTAGTCAATACACTAGCCAATAGTTGGAGTATTCCTAAAATATGTTACTTCTCAAGCACAAGCAAACAAAAAGCAAAAGAAAAATGTGGTTTATTGACCAGGATTTCCTCAAACTTAATGTGGTTTAGGGACATCGACTGACTCTTGGGTCTCCTGCACATGCTCATGTCTCCTATCCTCCAATGTGTGCTGAAGTTGTGACCTTATAACACAAGGGTTCACTGTCTGCAGAAAGCTCCGCATTTCAAAAGAATTAAACCTGTCATACCTTCCATGAGCAATCATATAGTGGTTGATGTAGTTAGTTGGGCTTGGATGAAAGCAGACACCTGCAGAAGTATGTGCAGATGCTACTTAGGATGTTGTTTGACCTGATGCTTACAGTCGATGTATTTGCATCTGGTCTGCCTCTCCCATTAAAGAGCATTCCTCTACCTCTCCACCCGACTGTGCTCCTTTCTATCATATGGTTCATCTGTAGTTGTAGGTGCTGAGAAAGTTGGAGAAATACTGACATGACCGTAGTTGTGGCATTTTGAACACTTTTCATGAATGTTTGCTTGTAGGTACAGTCTGATTTTCTGTAGGTAACGAAAAGTTTTGGAAATTCATTTTGTTGTGACTGTGAATTCAATTGTGTTAGGATGTAGAGTAAACAACATTTTAGTAGTTAAAGTAGTTAAAGAATTAGTTAGGCAAGTTATTTGTTAATGAGGTAGTTAGGATTATCCTGCATAAATAGGGAGGTATATTGAGTATGAGAGATCTTTTGAATATTGTGAATGGGAAACCCTTGAAGGAGAGATTCTCCCCTATTCTATCATATTTCTTAAATAAAGTGTTATTATTTTGGAATTCAAATCTTGGGTAACAAGTTGCATGTTGAATACCTCGATAACGTGTTGTTCTGCTTTAGCTCGTATGGCTTTGCCTGTCATCCTGTTCACTTCTTTTCTTTAAGACTTCCAGTAGGTGTCTGGTACTTTGAAGGAATGATCCCAGCTGTTGTTTTTGTTACATTTCAACTCAATTAAATGTTCACTTCTAGTTCTATCACCAGTAATCTCTGCAGGAACAAAATCCACCTTTGAATGAGTGAAAGCGACTTCTATCTCTCACAATGATTTCTAGTTGATAGACTTTAGAAATCAGCTTCATCACAGTATGGCAGTCACCACAAACCCTCAGGTTCTTCACTATTCTTAAAATCCTTCCTTTAGGAAGCTTTGCAATTCCAAAAGCTGCAGCAAGCTTTTCACTGTGCTTGGACATAGAATCTTCTTTTTCTTCCTCTTCAACATCATGCAGGACACTCCTTACCTGAGGCGCATAACCTTCTTCTTCTCTGAGCCTCAACATAATTTCCCTTAGTTTATCATGGGCCTCTTTTGTAACCTCGTTAGGCTTTTCACCTGCCACAAAACCATAATTGACCTTGTCAATTTCAATCATGCTCCAACCAGGAATTTTTTTCATGCTCTGTTCAATCATTGTTCTTCTTATGCCAGCAACATCCTTCCATTTCCCTGCAACTGCATAAACATTTGAGAGCAGTACATGGTCACCGGAGTTGTTTGGATCCATTTCAGCAAGCCTTGCTTTCACAAGCTCCGCCAATTCAATATTACCATGAATGCTACAAGCTCCAAGGAGGGTTCTCCAAATGATTACATTAGGTGAAATTGGCATCTGACATATAAACTCATAAGCCTTCTGCAACCTAGCAGCCCGACCATACAGATCAACCATACATCCATAATGCTCAATGACGGGTTCAATTCCATAAAAATTCCTCATCTTAGAAAAGAAAGCACAACCTTGCTCAACCAAACCACTATGACTACAGGCATAAAGGAGAGATATGAAGGTGACACCATCTGGACTAACTCCAGACTCTTCCATCTCATGAAACACCCGGATCGCCTCATCTGCACGACCATGCATTGCAAGTGCTGCTATCATCGACGTCCAAGACACAATGCACTTTTCCGCAGATATATGTTGAAAGACCAACTTAGCCATATCAACATTTCCACACTTCGAGTAAGTATCAATGAGAGCATTGTTAACCGAAACAATACAAAGAAACCCTGCTTTTTCCATAAACCCATGTAAAATCTTCCCAAACTCAAACGCCCCAGCCTGTGCACATGCCGATAACACCCCAGTAAGACTAACCTCACTCGGCCTATTTCCGTCCCGCAACAACTCCTTAAAAAACCCAAACGCATCATCAAAAGAACCACTTTTAGCAAACCCAACAATCATAGTACTCCAAGAAGCATCATCTCTCATCTTCATTTCACAAAAAACTCTTCTCGCCAACCCAAGCTCACCCGCTTTAACATAACCCGCAAGCATCGTATTCCAAGAAGTCAAATTCCTAACAGGCATCCTTTCAAACAAACCCCAAGCACTCCTCACATCCCCACACCTAAAACAAGCAGTAACAACGGCATTCCACGCAACAACATTAGGTTGAGACATTTCATCAAACACCTTTCTTGCATACTCGTAACACCCACATTCAGCATACATACTAATCAAAGTCGTTCCAACGAATATATGATCATCAAACCCATGACGAAAAGCCTGAGAATGCAACTGAATCCCCTGTCTTTTGGAACAACCATCATTTGCAATGGCTTTAAGTGCGAAGGCAAATGAGAAGCTATCTGGGAGAAGAGTGGGGTGTTGAAGTAATTGAATGAAGGGTTGGAGGGAAGAGAGAGGGGTGGAGGAATGAGAGAGGGAGCGAATGAGGGTGTTGTACATGAAGGTGTCGGGGTTGGGGAAGTGATGGAAGAGACGGAGAGCGTAGTGGAGAACATGGTCGGAGATAGAAACGGCGCAGTTGAGAAGGAGTTTGCCGAAGAAGAAAGGGTGAGTGTGAAGGCCTGTAACGTAGAGATGAGTGTGGATTTGTTTAGTGGTTTTGAGGGTTGTGTTGCACTTGCTCAACAATGAAAGTAATATTTCTTCGCAACTCTTGTTAATTATGTTCATGTTCACAATTCGTAGTAGCTTCGTTCTTTTTCCCCGCCTTTATTTTGAAACAAATGCATCGCATCTTCAAGCTCCTCTGTAGTCTGTAGGGAGACAAAAACAAAGGGTTGGTCTGAGCCTCTGAGGTCATGACTTGCCACCTACAATATTTTGGTTCTTTTTTTTTCGAGGAAGCTGGTATTTTGGTTGGATACCAAGTTTACAAAAATACAAAAAATGGTTTAAATATGATTTTGTTACTTTTTTATTTTAGTCTTGTAACAAAAGAAATAACATGTATTATGCAATGTTCTTGTTAAGAGTAAGTTCACAAGAACCCTATTGTTTTGTTTTAATATGTAAATATTTATTTGCATTGAAATTTTTCTTTATAATATGTAGAGCATTTTATTTTAGCCCATCTGCTTTGAGCTACACATAATAGTAATATATATTTTTTTTGAGGGAATAATAGTAGTATATTATTAAAAAGTGATAATTGAAATATCAATAGTGTCATTATTAGTTCATTTTCTTGTATACAAAAATTTTAATCAACACTTCAGAAAATAAAGATAGTACATAAAGCACTTCAATTCTTATTTTCTTTCTTGATTTAGGATATGAAATGGTTATAAAATTTTAAATGTGGAAAAATATATAAATTATTTAGGTTGCGGGAAGGGGTCCCACCATTTGGTGTATTGTACGCAGCCTTACCCTGTTTTTACACAAGAAGTTGTTCCCAGGACTTGAACCAGTGACCTTTCAGTCACATGACAACAACTTTACCAGTTGCGCCAAGGTTACCCCTTTAAACCTGCCAATAGGAAAATGATAAAATCAATGAGAAAATTTAAGGCTATAAATCAACAGGGAAGGTAATTTTTATTAGAAACCGAATAATTTTATTAGGGCTTAATTAATGATTTGGTCTTTAAGTTATTTGTTGGTTACATTTTGGTCTCATAAGTTATTAACGTTACAATTTGGTCCCTTAAGTTAGTATTTGTTAGCCAAATAAATCCTCACTTCAGTCTTTTGCCAAAACGTTAAATAGGCACATGTGAACGGTAACGTGACAACTTGCAATGTGTATCCACCTTAGACATTGGGTTAACGGTTTTGACGATGAGAATTTATTTGGTTGACGGAAGATCACTTAAATGTAACCAACAAATAACTTAAGGGACCACATCATTAATTAAGCCTTGATTAGAAAACCCTTACAGTTACGCTTCCCATGTCAAAATCTAAATTCTATCATCATGCCCATAAACTACATACAAGACATCTCATAAAAATTTGAAAGAAGCTTACCTTAGCTATGCATAGGTACAAATTATATTTGCAATGTTCGTAGTTCGTACAATATAAATCAGAACTGAATGCTATGTAATTAGCACCTATCTTTCTTTCTTCTGTGTGAAGACTTAACTACGGGTGGCGCCATCAATTTTCCTAATTCTTCACATAATCAAATGTAGCATTGTGTTGCCGGTTGCAACTTGCACACCTTTGTCCTGAAAGTTAATATTTTTTGTGTTACATGAAAAGAAAATAGTCATATCATTATTGACATATTCACATGAAGAAGAAAAAATAGCATACGGCAGTTGATTGGGCGTAAAGACTTCGATGTGATCTTGGCAACATTGGGCTTGCAAGCACCCATCCTGTTGACCAACCTACACTAGCTGACAATAAATTCATGTTCAAAAGCCATGCATTTCACCAGAACAGGTGTCTACCGGAAGCACCAAACATCCTTGGAAATTGGAACCAAACACGGTATCAGCACAAAAAAAAAATCTAAGCATGGCCTGCAGTCTAGCAGTAAAGTCAGAAATCAAATAAAGAACTGCGCAAGAAATAATCCATGTTCGAAAGCCATAGAACTCACCGTTATTAAAGGTGTCTACAAGAAGCAAAAAACATCCTTGGAAGTTGGACACAATCATAGGATCAGGAATCATTATTTTCTAAAGATATTGTCTTCTAATCAACAGCTGATGACCTGGGCTCACGGCGAAGAGAATTCCAGTTTGGATGTCTTTTCTTAAGTATCTTTTTATCTCTAACACCATCATACAAGAATTCGTAGGCATGATAAGTTATATGACCCTTTTTCAACAAATTTTCTACAACAATCTTAGGTGCTGCTACCACCTTTTTATCAGCTTCAAAAATTGTATTTACAGTATCTGGGACAATGTCCTTCTGTACCATAAGGTGGATGATACCAACTGCTTCTTGAACCTTATGCTCCACACAAAGACAATTCAAAACCCGTCCAAATGTTGTCAGAGATGGAATAAATCCCTTTTCAATATTTTCCAATAGAAATTTGTATCCTTGAGTAACATTTCCTGTTTTGCAAAAGCCATCAATTAAGACCCGGTAAGTATAGTTGTCAGGGTCACAACCATTTTTCTTCATCTCAGAGAAGAGTCTTAGTGCCATTTTCATATTGAGCTGTTCAGAAAATGCACTAACTATGATGTTATAGGTTGCCGTCGTATGAGAAGCATCATATTGTTTTTCCATCCCTCTAAATAACCTGTAAGCACCATCAAGATCCCCAATCTTGCAGAAACCAGTGATTAATGTGCCAAAACTAACAGCATCGGGTGTCAAGCCCCTGCTTTTCATTTCCCCAAGCAAATCGACAGCTTCATTTACTTTCTTAGAATTGCAAAGGCTTTCTATGATAGTGTTATATGTAACTATGTTTGGAGCACATCCCTTCTCCGTCATCGCCTTGAAAATCTCCATTACTTCTTCGGACTTTGCAGTTTTGCACAGTCCATTCAACAAGGTGTTATATGTGATAACATCAGGAGTCATACCTTGCCTCCACATTCTGTTTACCAACTCAATTGCACTGTCTAACTTCAACTGTCTGCAATAGCCATCAACCAAAGTGTTGTATGTAAATATGTCTGGGATGCATCCTTTGGCTATAGCATCATCAATAAGATGATTAGCATCAGATAAACAACCCATCTTGCACAAGCCATTTATAATTAAATTATAAGTCCATATATCAGGTTGACAACCATTTTCTGCCATCTCATTCATCAATTGCAAAGCCGGCAAAATAAGACCTTGCTGACATAACCCTTTAATCAAGGTATTGTAAACAATAATGCTCGGCCTTAAACCTTTTCCTACCCCATCCTTAAAGACAGCCACAGCCTGATCAGGGTCACCATCCTGGCAAAAACCATTAATTAAGGAACAATAGGTAAACTCGTCCGGCTTAAAGCCCTTGAAAACCGCATCTTTCAGAATCCTATTTGCATCGACTACCATCCCCTTTTTACAGTATCCATCAATAATACTATTATAAGTAAAATCATTCGGCTCAAATCCACCATTAACCATTCTATGTAAGCACTCCTCCGCTTCAACAACCCGCGAATTTCTACACAACCCACATATAACTGTATTATACGTAACAACATCCGGCCTCAATCCTTCCCTCGAAACACACCCCAACAGCCTAACAGCCCTATCAAGTGAACCCTCCTTACAAAGCCCTTGTATAAAGATATTAAACGTAAACAAATTCGGACAAACCCCTCTCTTCAAAACCTTATCAAAAAGCCTCTCACTTTCCAAAACAAAACCTTTCTTACACAACGCATGAACAAGTTTATTAAAAGTAGTAACATCAGGACACAAACAACAATCAAGCATTTCATCAAACAACTTGCGTGCACGATCATGATCACCAAATTCATAAAACCCTGCAACAACAGTACAATAAGCAACAGCATTTGAAAAACAACCCAACACCGGCATATTCCGAAGCAGCCTCAAAGCAGCATAAGGTCTACGTGTCCTACAAAAACTCTTAATCCTTATGGTATAAGTATACACATCTGATTCAACCTTTTTATCTTTCATCCTCATATAAACCTTATGAGCTTGATTAAAATAACCAAACTCAACAAGAATATTCATAATAGCATTATAAGAATAAACAGAAGGATCACAGTTGAATAAATCCATGCGTTCAAATGTATCAACAGCTTCTTGAATTTTTTCTTTTCTTCCGTAGAATCTCATTGCTTCAACGTAAACTCCTTCTAACAATGTGTTATCGAGATTTGATCTCATTTCTGAGAGAAGATTCTCCATCTCGCTGAATTTACCGTGGAAGCCGAGTTTTTGAAGCATGGATTTGTAGGTGAAGAGAGTGTGTTTGAATCCTTGTTCGTTTTTTGATGAGTTGAAGATTTCTAATGCTTTTAGAGGATCTTTTTGTACTTTCACTACCGCTGCAACATGTTTGGGAAGCAACGCACGATTCATTCTAAGCACACGGACAGTTACAACAAGGTTTGTTTCAGGTTCTTGTGCGGGTTTTTGCAATGTTTGAAAAATGAAAAACGAAACGAACCGTTTTGTTTCTGTTTGTGGAATGTGATTGCCACGTCATATAAAAGTAGGACCCGCCTGGAGAGTACGTGGCATGTGAAGTAGGGGATTGAAATTTGTGAGTTTTTTTTGGAGAGAGAGAGAGAGAGAGAGAGAGAGAGAAGATGGAAACGGCGGGGCAATGGCTGGAGAAGGCGTTGGTGGAGTTGTGCGCGAAGATCGAGACGGGATTGGGATTAGGTTTGGATGAAGAGATTATAAAAGGGCTTGTTTCTTACTGTGATCTTGCTCAGCCACGAGATGCTAAAGAGTATCTTGATGTAACTCTCGTTTCCCTTTTCTACTTGTCTTTTTTTTTTTTTTTTTTTGAAGTAGTGCTATCATATTGATTAATAACGAATTATATTCTGTGGAATTTAATCGATTTATCTTTATAGTTTGTTTTATTCTTAATCTGGAATCTGTTTGTTAGATTTATGACTCTAATCTCTTGTTTCTGGTTTTTCATATTGTTTTACTCGTAACTTTGAGTTTCATAAGTCAAAATCATGAAATCTTTGCTTGTTGAAACTGTTCCTGAATAGGAGCACAGAACTGATCACCTGATTAGTGATGGACCCTTCGTCCTTAGGTGCGCTCATGCTGCTGCCCCTCCAATGTGAGGGGTACCTAAGGACTAAGGCACTCCAATGTCAATGTCAGGCAGTGGTTAAAACAGGTTTTTAGTAGAATTGATGAAGAGATCATACTTAGGGGTTTACCCCCTATTTATAGTGGTTCTGCAATCTGAGGGATGCTGCAATTAGTGTGTTCGGACTGATTGGAGTGTCTTCATCCTAAGTTTACATTCGTCATAGTTCGTATCTTGATAAATGTGTCTCCTTATCTGTTTAGGGTTTGAACGCTTTTCCTTGATACTTGGATCGGTACCTGGATATGATCTTATCATTATCTCGGTTACTTGAATTCTTCATCTGGACCAGGATTGTATTTAGGCCTGATTTGCGTGTTGTCCTTTGTTGGGCCTGTTTTAAAGGACACGAGATCACCTGATTTGAGTTCTTAGTTCAATCCCAGTAAACAAATTTTAAAACTTAGACATGCTTGTACCTCATAATTAAATTGGTAATTGTTTTTAAGAAGGACATAAATTGACGTTTAAGGATGAACTTTATGAATATCTTTACTGTGTATTCATGTTTGAATTTTTGTGAATTGTTTAACTCGAAATTTTTTACCTGCGTTCTTCTGCAGAATATTATTGGTCAGGAAGTAGGGAAATCTGTGATTGAAGAATACTTAAGACGGAGAGGTCACTCAGAATTCAGCACCAAATCAGATGTTCCAACTACCACATTACATGCCTATGTCAAGCCACCTTCAGTTGAGACATCTACTAGTGGATCTAAGAAAAGAACGCCGAAAACGGTGACTGTCCGTGGTGACCATGCAGAACCCAACAAAAGTGCTGCCGGAAGTAGTCAGGGAAGCGGGATTCCAGCTACAAGTAATGAATCAAGAACATCACAAAAAGTAAATCAAGTGAGTTCCAAAAAGAAGAAAGCTGGGAAAACTATTTCACTTGCTGAGGCAGCCAAAGGATCGATTGTGTTCCAACAAGGAAGACCATGTGCTTGTCAAGCGCGTCGTCACAACCTAGTCAGCAATTGTTTATCTTGTGGTAAAATTGTTTGTGAGCAAGAAGGTGAGGGACCTTGCAATTTCTGTGGTGCACTTGTGTTGAAAGAGGGCAGCTCATATGCTGGTCTGGAAGAAAGCTTGCCTCCGTTGTCAGAGACTGAGGCTGCTGCTGAAGCTTACGCAAAGAGGCTTGTCGACTATGACCGAAATGCTGCCGCTCGTACAACAGTTATTGATGACCAAAGTGACTACTATGAGCTTGATTCAAATACTTGGTTGTCAAAGGAGGTATTCTATTTTGTTTGCAACTTGTCATCTGGTATTCTTATTATGACCGTATTTGGATTTTATTCAATTTTATCTTCTTTCTTTAGGAGAAAGACTTGTTGAAAAAGAAACAAGAGGAGATGGAAGAAGCTGAACGAGCCAAACGGAATAAAGTTGTCGTGACTTTTGATCTAGTTGGCCGCAAGGTTTCTATTTTAGCCATACGATATTGCCTAAAATTGCCAGTTAGATTTGCTACAGCATTAATTTTCTTGCATGATTGGAATCAATTGTCTTTTTGTGTGAACTTTTCTGGGATCTACAGATGTATATTATGGTACCATGGTATCAAATTGATACTCAGAATATTGAATCTTGTTCTGAATTGTACGATACATTACTAATAAAAAATATGACATTTTTAAGTAAAAACAAGCGACAGCAAAATAATATGCTGATATATACAAAGTTTCTGACTATATTAAGTTTTGATAGTGATTCATCAAAATGAATCGGGATTCAATATGAGATTTATGTCCAAAATAGATAAACACCAGGGATTATACAGATAGAGTTCAATTTGTATTGAATCAAGATATGACTTGCATTATCTTAAAAGAGACTGATAACCAACTTTGCATATTATTGGTTGTGATTTTTACTTGAATGAAAGTCTTGAATGTAATATGCAATCAGTCCTTTTAGAAACATATGCCATTAACTATAGTGAATCTATGCATGGTTTTAGAGCGGTAACCTAAACTAGGAAGTTTAGATACATTCATCCTCTTCTTTACTGTTTCCCATTGTTGCTTATATATTTGTCTGTGTGCTTGTTTACTGCCAACCAAGCATTATGCAGAGTATTTGTTTTCTCATTTTGGATTCCGATTTATATCTTTCAGGTTCTTTTGAATCAAGATGAAGTTTCAGAATCACAGCCGGACAATAGAATATTGCGTGCACCAGATGTAAGGGAAGTGAACCGCATTAAACCAAATCCAACTCTTAAGATTCAGCCAGTTTTTGTGGATTTGGGCTTCACTAAGAAGTCTGCGAACGATAGGCAAGCAAACAAAGGTAAGCAATCAAACAAAGGCTTAAGCAAGGGGTTGTGCTTGGAGATTACTGGGAGAGTGCAGCATGATAGTAAGGACTTGAAGTACCTTCAGCAAAGTTAATTTGCAACAGATTCAAATGAAAAAAATTGGCAAGGACCTTCCGGAAATGGAGGGCTGCATGTTGAAGATGATGGTGAATGTTTACTGGACATATGATAATTTGTAAAAGGTTTCCATACTTTTTTGTCTAAGCCTTGAAATCATTGGTCTTGATAATCTTTTTGAGGGAAAGGAGATAATGAAGAATTTTTGGAAGCATATATTTTGAGGGATGCTTGTGCACATATAATATCAGTACATTATTTATTATCAGTTCCTATAGAGATTTTGAAGTGATTGTTTTGCTTGAAGTAATTTTAGATTTCTCTTTGCATAGCATAGCTAGCCTAGTGTACACCGGCAAGCAATCGATTACAAGTGATTGTATTTAAAAAGGAAAATGAAAAAGCATATTTACGAAAGATGGGCTTTGATGATCTTCATCCTTCGACACTAAACTAAATTATTTTTAGTTTCGTTATTAGAGAGAGCTATGATGGACAGTTAAGTGCGGTATTGAAATTTGAATAAGCATATACTCGCTGGTAAACTAGATAATATTCATACAGAACGCTGAAATTTGAATAAGCATATACTCAGTGGTAAACCAGATAATTTTATGATCATTTTGAAAATTTGGTTAGATTGTTTTCGTAAGCAATTCTAAAGTTTTTTGAAGTAGGTCAAAAGCAGTAGTTTATGGATTAAGTGAAAATTTTAGTTTACTGGTGGTTGAAAGTGAAATATGGAAATTTAGCTTTTGATTTACATTCTGGGTGGCATATAATCATCTCATTGTTTGTTTGTGTGAAATTTATCCTTAGTCTGTGTCTTTTTTGCTATTCTCTTATTTTCTTGAACTATGTTTGTGGATATATTTGATTCTTCTCTTCTTTTTTTTAATAAATATTTGATTCTTCTCTTTGTATATCTTGTGTTGGTTATGATTTATTTATCGGTTTAATTTATATATTTTTATTTTAGTTTCCTAAATATTTATTTAAGAAACTAGTGTAAAAACTTTTTTATCACCAAAAAAACTTTTTTTACTAGCCAATCCAAATTAACCATTGTCACTATGTGCTTATGAAACCTAGATGCTGATACGGGTGCAGGTCGATACGATATGGGTAGGCATATATGTGAAAATTTTAAAATTTGAGATATGATACGATTAAGATACATTAACAAAATTCTTTCTTATACTAGCATATAAAATACTTGAAGAAAATAGCAACGATTACTCTTCCTTATTATAAAAGCCGCAATTTTTTTTAGAAATATTACATGTGATCTAAAAAAAAATGTTAAGTTTTGATATAGATTCATATCATATTTTCATTCATATGTTAAGATATCAACATAAATATTAGTAAAAGAACTCAACATAAATTTTGTCTAATGTTGATTAATTAAATCTCCTATCTCTCGTTGCATTCATCTAGAAGATGTATAACTTTAAGTAGTTCATTGAGAAACAATTCTACTTATGCATATATAAAATTGAATCATATACATCTTCACTAAATTTTCATAACATTGTCTCGCTTTTTTGCCCTTCATCTTTTCTAGGAGACATGTTTGTGAAACATCTTATAAATATCCTTGTGTATTTGTGGAGTATCTTGTAAGTATCCGATAAAATATTAAAAATTAAAATGATTAATTCTGATATTTCGTGAATGTGTATCCAAGAGTATCCGTATACGATATGGGTACATCTTTGTTTGAACATTCAGGTTTTGTAGAAATGCACCCAATGTGTATTTGGATTCCCTCCTATCACCTTTTATTTCCGACTTGTATTTTCTTAAACAATTATAATTAAAATAAATCAAGGACCATGAAATAAAGAAAAAGACATACAATGGCTCAAAGATTGTGTGATTGTGGCCAAATATGTTCCCGCTATTTGCTATTTGTTGATATACAAGTGAGGATGTTTATTAATCTTATATATTAGTCTGGTTTTCAGAACATTAGGTTTCATAATTTCATTACTCATTCACATTTCATTAATTATCTTAGATCTCACGTTAGTCGATATAGAGGTTGATATGATAATTTGACCTTCTTCGCTTTAAAATGTTTTGTAGATACTACCCAAAATTTTTATCAAATGCAATATAAACACTTCATTCAACAAACAAATTGGTCAACAAACAAATGATTTGATAATCTTGAAAAGAAACTCTACAAAAAACGAGACCATCATTTAAAAAAAATAAAAAAATTCTTTCGGGTCTTGTTAAGTTGAGCACGAGTAAAGAAACTAAAGTTGAAATTAAAAAATAACCATTGTATCGAAATGATAAAAGCTTGAATTTTTAAAATAAAAAACACACAATTTTCATTTGAGCACGAGTTAACATTTCTCAATTCTTAAAGCCTCTTTTATAATTTAAAGTGAATGACAAACATTATCTTCTCTATCTTTTTTATAAGTCCGAAAAATACCTTGTCACATGAGATAAACAAATAAGAAAGTTTAATTAACTCCTAAAAAATGTTTAATAACAATTAGTGTTTTGAAAAGTATATGTTATGACATTACCATCAAAAAGTCATTTTGGCAAAAAAATAAATAATAATAAATCGGTAAAAAAAAATGCCAAAACAAAATGAAAGAATACATTCCATAGATTAAAAAAATGGTTAAAGTATGTTTTTGGTCTTTATAATATTTCAACTTTTTGTATTAGTCTCTATAAAGAAATTCTTCAAAATTTTGTTTTCCAAAAGTTTTACATCACCATCTATATTATTCAAAATTTTGATTTTTTTCGCAGTCATGTTTAATACATTGTATAATTTCTTTGGCTAAAGTTTATTTTTTCTAAAACAAGGGACGAATTAAATATAAATTTTACGTTTTTGACACTTAAAAATTTACATTTTATTAAGGCTCTGTTAAAAAATTATAATTTCTATTGAAAAAGATTCTTATAATATTCTAAACATTCATACAAAAATTCATTCAAAATTTTAAATAGTACACATAAATGACTTAAAAAATTATGGACCATTTAAAAAAAAAAATTTAATGTTAATATATTTATATTTAGGGTCATGTTAACTTAAACCTTAAGAACACATGTTACGGAATTAAAAAAAAAAATAAAAATTTTGCATTCGAAAACATAAGATTTTAATTCTTAAGAAGTAAACAAAATAACCTATAACAACCGTTGATGGACATCTGTCCTACTATTGCTGATCTGTAATAATCAACGACCACAGTTTCACAACATAAACCCCAAAAACCCTAACACCCTTTCACTTTTCCATTCCACCCTTTTCTCTTCATCAACTTCCGCGGCAATCTTCACACAGAAGCGAAGCCAAGATGGTCGGAGACAGAACCAAGAAGCAGAAACTCACCGAAAATCCCGAAGAAGTTGATGCTGAACTCATCCTCTCCATCGAGAAATTACAAGAGATCCAAGATGACCTCGAAAAGGTACCGTTTTTTATATTCAATTGAAGCTTTTAACTTACACAATTATTTGATCCACCAAATTAGGTTAGCCTAATTTGATTTGAATTGTGTTTTAATAATTATGGTTTTAAATTTTAATGATTGTTGTTTTGATGATGAATTTGAAATTTGTTGTAGATTAATGATGAAGCGAGTGATAAGGTTCTCGAAATTGAGCAGAAGTATAATGAGATTAGGAAGCCAGTTTATGATAAGCGGAACGAGATTATCAAATCTATTCCTGATTTCTGGTTGAATGCTGTGAGTATTTTATACATGTTTTTTTAATTGAATTTATTTTATGGATTTTGTTACTGTTATAGAGAGAAATGTTTTTTTTTTTTTTTGTGCTTTATCTTTATTATTGTTTGCAGTTTTTGAGCCATCCTACCCTTGGTGAACTTCTGAATGAGGAAGATCAAAAAGTATGTATTTTTTTCTTTCAGCAACTAAAATTTACATTTATGTTAAGTTTTCCATGTTGTTGCATTTGGTTTGTTTGTTTGATTCGGGAAATTACTCGGTGTGTTCTGTGGGAGGACTTTTGAAGGTAGTAGTTTCGACACAGTGTCGATAAAACGAAATAGAATGGTTTGGTTCCACCATTTTCCCTAGAATCAAAATAATATCACTTTTATCGTGTTCTGTTTTATGCACTAAATATAAAACAAAACCCACTTATTACGTTCTTTCATGTTTTAACTTGCCTTCTGAACAAATTGCTAAGTTTTGTTCCTTTGATTAATGGTTATGTTGAGAAACTTTAATTGATTTTCGATTCTGTATTTGATAGATATTCAAGTATTTGAGTTCTCTTGAGGTTGAAGATAATAAGGATGTCAAATCTGGATACACAATCACCCTTGTAAGTTGCCCTTCTTCTCTTCCCCCTCTTCCGAAAACTCATCTTCTTTGTATAAGTACTTGAAAATCACTTCATTGCCATGAAAAATATGGTTTTTGTGAAATTGTGAACTTCTTAATCATTGAAGATTGAAGAATAACCAAATGTTGATTTTCTACGGACAAAAATTAACCAATAAACATTTCATGTTCAGAATTTCAATCCCAATCCCTATTTTGAGGATTCAAAACTTTCGAAGACTTTTACCTTCCGCGAAGAAGGAACAACAGAGATCACTGCTACCCCCATAAAATGGAAAGAGGGCAAGGTAAGGGAATGAATTTCACATTTTCTCCCCTATCAGCATTTATAAGTTTTATTTTGCATATTTATTTGACAGCCAATGTAAAACTTTTTCAAATCTACATGACATAGATCAGCTTAAACTTGCTAAAAGTAGAGAAAGAGAACAACAAACTCGAACCTGATGAGATGCATAGGGAAACTAGTGGTCTTAAAATAAGATATAGATCATAAGTTTCAAGTAGGGTAGATGAAATAAGATTTGAGTGTGTTCCACAATAGTAAAGTATCACTCAAGTTTGCAGGAAAAGTTACCCCACAATTAAAAGGCCTGTAATGGTGTGAATCTGTTCACTGGGTGTACAAGACTATGTAATTAGAAATACAATCATTAGGCATTTGTGAAAAGACCTCTAGAAGAACAAATGGAGAGGGTTGGTCCGATTAGATATATGATAGTTTAAGGGAAACTGTTGGCCAAATTGTGAGATTTACAGATAAACAGTCTATATTTACACCTTATATATTTTTTGTTTTTGATTGATCCATATAGTGGACCTAAGCTCGTGGGAAAAGACCTTTTTTTTTTACAGAGGAAAAGACCGTGTTGTTGTTGTATTTTACTAACACCTAATCCTGATACATGTAGGGAATACCCAATGGCGACAATCATGAGAAGAAAGGGAACAAAAGGCCTCCTGTTGATGTCAGGTTGGTGTCTTCAGTTTTTTTTTTTTCCCTTCTTTTTGTACAGAATATCTTAAACAAAGATAGCCATGTTCATGATGCATATTAGTTTCCACTTGTTCTTGGCTGAACTTTATATCTTTAAACAAAATGAACTTCTGGAATTTGCCCATTCTCCAGCTTTGTCCATGATAACAAACTCACAAGTTATATTCCTGCTGGTCAATTAGGACATCAATAAAGGGCCCTTGATTAGTGATGCTTGTTTTGGTTGCTAAACCAAATTCCTCCTTTCCTTTTTTCTTCTTCTTTTCAGTAATGTTTATTCCAATATGACCAAGCCGAAGGTAAGGAAATATTGGGAGTGAAACGAAATTCATAACCCAATACAGAGGATGCCTAAATCTACTATAAAAGGATTATGTTAATCCCACAACTTGATGATTACAGATACCCTGTTCGTTCCAGACCTCAACAACCTGGACAACTTTCCCATTACTATCGTTGCTATGGAAATAGCGGCCGCTATTGCAGTGATAGCGAAACAATCATATTGTAGTGGTTTTCATAGCGTTTTGTTCAAATCCCGCTACACAATAGCTCCGCTATTTAACAATACCAAAGTATTTTCATCTGCAAATAATTGACTGGTACGTAAATCCTTTGAAGAATTATCTCGGTCAATTATTTGACGGGTGGCCCCACTTAGCAGGCTTGGTTGTTGTTGTAATTGTTTGATGGGTGGATTCAATGGAAACATCCAAGAGAAATTTGGATCAATTGTATACTTGATTGGAGGTTTGGATCAGGTGTATGCTGGATGTTTAAGAGTCTGGTACCAATTTTTTCTAATAGGTTCCTTCCAGTAGAACTTGCGTGCTCTGCAGCATACTTTCCCATATTGTCAAGAGCAGTCTCTGAGATGCATTTGAACCATTATAATGTGAAAAGTATTGACCTTAAAGGGGTTGATGGAAGAGTATCTTTATGCCTGGCTGGCTGTGCATCACTCTACCAAAACCCTTTCATTCATGTAAAAAACAAATTTCTAACAACATGCTGACTTTAAGCAAGACAAAGAGTAAAGTAGGCAAATATCACGATTTTCCTTGAAACTACCTTCATATTTGAGGACAGAAGCTTTTTCTTTTATTGTTCATTAAATGTTATTATTTGAGAAATACGTTGTTAAAGCTCCTTTTGGAAACGCTTCATGGAACAAATGGTTAAAACCTTCAATTTCTTGTGCTAATGAATGCAGTTTCCTTAGTTGGTTTTGTGACTGTGAGCAGAAAGATGATATGGCTGACATTCACGACGAGGTATAATTTTTTTCCTGTTCTTCTCAAGCAGTTTCTAGATATGTGCATCCCTGTCTTAGTTTTCCGCATGTCTCTACCTGACTAATTTGAATTTCTTTATTTCGTACTTTTTTATTCTTCACATTAGTCCTTGTATAATATTCAATTCACTCTAAATTGCAGCTTGCAGAATTAATCAAGGATGACTTATGGTCAAATCCACTCATTTATTTCAACAGTGTAAGTCAACTTTTAGTTTTTATATCTTCGTTTTGATGAATACCAAATACATTATTTTTCATTTTACCGTCATTTTTTTTTCCTTCCATTATGTTTCCAACTGTACTTGATTGTAATATAACAGGAGGAGCCTGATGAAGAGGATGCCGATGATGAAGCTGATGATGAGGTAATGGAAGTTCCGTTTTTCTTGGAAAAAATAGAGGTGATTAACAAAAGTTTTTGGGTTATTGCTTATAATAATTGTTTGGAATCTGATAATCACTTGATCCATACTGAATTCATAATTTTAAATCCAAGGAGTTTGATGCAGTGATACTGTGCATGCTGGATCCATGCTGAATGCATAATTTTTTATCTAGTGGCAATTTCTGAAGGGCCTGTACTGAACTTTAATTTTCATTCCTGATCTAGGATAGTATCATATAAATGTTAATATAAAGAATATGGAACTATAAGTTGCAATAATACTTGGAGATTTTAAGTGAAGACAATACCTAAAGCTTTAAGTTGGAATGATTTTCATGATCCGAAAACAATAAATAATGTGAACACTGAACACATGTTAAGATGTTTGATCACCTCAAAAAAAACTTTTGGCAAGTTATCTAACTGATTGCTATTAATCCTAAACACTATTAAAGGATCTAAGTTGTGCATATATAATAATTTCCATTTTAAATTAATGACAAACAGATTTGGAAATACTAGATACAAATAATATTTCTTGTTTGCAGGAAAAAGATGAGGACGACTCAGAAGAGGATGACGACGAGGGTGACGATGATGAAGGCAATTGAAAATGCATTATGGCAGTGTGATGGCAGTGTGACCTTTTATTTTTTTGGTTTGAGTATGTATTAGGCTTTTGGGCGTGCAGACCATGGCCTTTCTTTCAGGGCATTAACTCATGTCAGCAAGTGAAGCTACACAGGCCAGTTAGTGGTTCTCTGATCATAATTTATTATTTAGCCTGTCAAGTTATTTCTGCTAGTTTCACCCATCGTGCAATTTTACTGATACTCATGGTATATTAGGTTTCTCTTTTGGGTTTTTTGTTGTGAACTGCATAGAGAAGTTACTGCATTTACCAGCTGTTTCTGTAGCTTAGCATAAAAAGGCTCATATGCTATCTCAACTGTTTTCCTCCGGCAAGAGAACTATTGTCGGAAAGAATCTTTATGCATAACTTTACTGGCAACTGAAACATAAATGCATGATTATTTAAATTTATATTGGCCCCCCTTTAACCTCTGTTAGAATATAGACATTGATATTTGCCATCGGGGATCACCGATTAGCACATGACTTGTTATTTTTTCCAATAGCATTATACATCTCAAGCGTAAACCATTAAACTATAGCAATGCCTATTCTTTTCATTCTACTTTTGATGGGAGGCTTAGTCTCCCACTATAATACATTACGGCTTCATTTCAAAAAACCTTGATAGGCAGACAATTGTTTGCCGTTTTGCAAATCACAGATTTTAGAATGTATGCATAGCTTAATAGTGTGTTCGGATCCCCACTTCTTACTGTCTAGATCCACTCCTAGTGCGAAAAAGAAGCTATGCAGCTTCAAAAAAAATGCAGCCCTTACTTCCACTGCCGTTCCAAACTTGCTATAACCTCGACCTTTTTCTTCTTAGCAAACCAATGTTTAGCACAAAAGCCATGGAATAACCTTGGTTTAAGTTTTATCAAAAAATGTTTAATTGGACTTTTGGTTCAAATTCACGCAAATAGTTTGATTTATCAAAATCAAACTTTTGTTCCCTCAATTCTTATATATGTTGCAATTTTAGTCCTCTAGCCTAGACTTTCTGCCTTAAAATGGGTGATTTTTATCCTCAAAAGTGGTGATTTATTGTCCAAACAAAAAATTTTGATTTTTTTTTGAAGGAGAAAAAAAAAATTGATTTTAAAAAGGACTTTTTTCGTGAATTTTATAAAAAAAAAAGGAGATAAAAAATACAATTAAGTCTATCAAAAAAAAATAAATTTCGTGAATTTTTTTAAAAATGTAAGAATTTCGTACAGAAATTGTCTGTGATTCGTATCGAATCTAAAAAAACTTTTGTACATGAGTTTCTTGACCTTTTTTTTATGAACGAGTTGTAAATTGTAATGTCTAATTTTATCTAGTAAATTTTTTTTGGAGGATTATTTGATCTAGTAATTTTTTTCTTTTGGAGAAAATATAGTGACTTGTATCTTATGAATGATTTTAATATTAAAAAAAAATACTCAGCCTTAACTATATGCTACATAATTGGGCCCGAACCACGCAATCTCCTAGACGGAACCTGCTCTTCTCACTTTCAAAATTGTTCATTCCCTTAATTATGTTCAGCGTAAGTTAACTCATTATATAGGCATGTGAATGAGCAAAAACAAAAGGGAGAACAACAATTTCCGTCCTAGCATGATGCATTGGGCCAAGCGTGATAGGGTCCTTTAAACTAGAAGGAAGAAGACAATTGCTTTTCTGACTTTCAATACTTTCTAAAAACACAATTAAAAGATTAAAATACCTCCAGTGGTAGTTAACTACCGCTGACTTATAACTAAAAAACACGCCGGCAGTTAACTGCCGCTAGGTTCTTTGGTCATTTACTTGTGTTATTAAGACACAATGAATATCAAAAAAAAAAAAGCAATCTTCAAAGAAGAATTTGACCTAAGAAGTCCCAACTTCTGGGGCACATATATGTTATGACGTTGATGTTGTGTAGCTTGATATTTCATCATTTTCAATTGAGTTTACCACAAGTTATCCATGGCAACCCCAGGAGATTGACATGTCAGTCATTAGGCTCCTCTTGTATACTGTACTATGCATAAAAAATCTAAGAATGTGTAACCTTTTCTTTTGGTCGGTTCTTTAGGAGAATGTTTGCTAGTATGATGCATCTCGCTGTAGATTCAAAAATACCAATTACAACAAGTTAATACATTTATTCCTGGGTCTCTTTATGTTTGATTGATTAGAGTAAAATTGTTACACTTAGATTTTAGACATCTTCCTTAAGACACGTCGAAACAAGCAGAGACATAATTCAAAGGATCAGAACAAGATAGACCCACGTGTTTCATGCAGAGATGATTAATATGGACCACAAGCTTATATAGACATCAAATCTATTCTTGGTGGCATCCTGAATTGACCATGAAATATATATATATAGTATACCAGTTAAAAGCACGCAATACGTTAAACTTATGTCCACATCAAGCTCCCAAGTTGGCCATAATCTTGCTACTTTTCCTTTGTTTTTGCTAATTTTTGTTTCTAAAGCAGTCTTCGGTTGCCATCTTTATAGTTAAAGAAAGATTTCCTAAACAAAAAAAATATGATTTGTCTAACTTGTAATATTTAGCCAACCTATAATAATCAATTGATAAACATTGTCTTAGCTTTATGGACATTCAAAAATATCTTAACATATTTTTCATTACCTAACTAAATAGAATGCGGTTCGGTGACAATAGAAATAATACGCTCATGCACTTCAATTATTAGACCAAAAATATCAGCCAGTTTCATCCATCAAAACGTCAAAAAGTAATTCAACTTACATTGATAAATTCTTTATAAAAACATCACTAGCATCGAGTTGGGTTTCCATCGCGCTTTGTAAATTTTTGTGTTGACCTTATTTTTAGGGATAAGGGATCTTGATAATCAGACATTCGATCGGAAGATAAATAAAATTTGTTTCAGAACTGTTCTATCTAAGTATCGAATTCTTATTCTCCTAAACAATTCGTTTGAAGCTCATGAACCATTTTGAGGCAAATTGCTAGGTTCTATTGCGCTTTGTATGCTTATTACGTTTTTTTGAACATGTCGAGTTTCGAATCAGGGACCACAAATATGATGAAAAATCTTACCATCAAGTAATCTCTTGGAAACCTGGTTTTGTATGTTTATTTTAACTAAAAATTTAAATAACACACCGCTCTAAAATACAAACAAAAATTTAAACGTATCTGACTCAAATTTAGATGAAATACGTTTTGTCTCATTACTTCGTAACGCCACCAAATTTATATAAGGACAAATTTGTAAAAACGTGATGTGATAAAAATTTATCGTTACTTTTTGAATTTTCTTTAATGATGATATCAATTTATATTTAGATTTAAATTTTTAAAATATATTTTTTAATGAAAAAATATTTTCTTTCAAAATACTTTTTTTAAAAATGTTTTTTTAAAATATTTTCTTTCAAAAGTTTTAAAATATTTGTGTTGAGAAAAACCAAAATTGGCAGTTACTAATATTAATTCCAAATTCTTGGTCAAAAAAAATATTAATTCCAAATTTGGCACTGTACACGTATTCACATATATTTTTTTTGAAGGACGTATTCACATATATATACACCAAAAAAAAATCAAAACATTATATCTGAAGTTATTAGAGCACCGCACCTCTAACGGCATTTTTAAAGATCCTTAAGTTTTTTTTTTTTTTTTAGGGAAAAGATCCTTAAGTTTTAAAAGTGTTTTAACAAAAAGTTTTATTACTGGAGAAAAATGACATGACACCAACTTACAAGGATAATTATTTGCTAAAACAACTCGTAGTTAACAATATGTTGGATAAGTAATGGGACCTATTATGAATTATTAAGGGTTGGATCATATTAAGGTGAAAAATATTAAATTGTTTAGAATTGATCGTCATATCACTAAGCGTATATTTAGCATCATAGTGGTTTTGTTAGAATCACGGTGAGGTATCATGATTTTATAAAAGTTACAAGTGTAGATTTTGAAAATTAGGTCGTTAAATGTGATTTTCTGACAAAGTTATCGTGATACCAAACATCTGCTAACATATACTAGCACAAATTTGCACAATACTACCAATATTGTATTTCATGTATGTAAATAAATGGTAAGTGGACCTGAACGAACCAAATTCTACCATATTAAATTTTTATATTGTGTTTAATTCATCTCTTGCAAAATTGATACGTAAATTTTTTAAATTCATTTCAAGTTCTTATCTCATATATACAACTTGGATTTTTTTTTCCAATAGTATTATTACAATGTAACGCTTCGTGATTTTTACATCTTGCGCTGGAGAAATATCTCATGTGTTGCTGGAAATGTCAAATGTGATTAAAACTGTCGGGGAACATAACAACTGAAAAATGTGATGTGAGTGATGTTAAAACTAATATCCCGCACACAACTTAAATAATTAAAAATCAACTACAACTGTCATACAATATTCGAGTCACATATATTATGAGACTAATTTATCAAACATGTAGAAAAATCATACATACAAGTTAACATTGTGTGACACAACAGACAATCTCTCAAAATAAAATCTTATCTAAGACAAGAAAAGCCAGTTCAACGAAAGAAGCAAGTTGTGGCTGATATTCATTCATTAATTTCTTTGTTTTAATATGTACAGGACAAGCCAACAGTGTTTGTAGCATATGTTGGAATTCAGCTCAAATTAACTCATACACAAATATGAATCCATGATCCATATGTTAAGCATAATTGCCCAAAAAAGGACATAAATTTTGAATATGTGGTGCTTTTATTTTTGGGGCTTGAGGATTTTTGTAACCAAGTCAGCTTTTTCAGATGGCACAAACAAAATTGTAAGAGAGGGGCAGAACAGGATTTAATTTAGGTGGCAGTGCATGTCACACCATGTAATTGTACTGCAAATTATTTAGGAGACAGCAAAATTGTAAGAGAGGGGCAGAGCAAGGATTTAAAACATGACATAATTTTTCCCCCCACTTTATTTAATATTTATATAAAAAAAATTGTTTATGATGTGTGTACCATATATGACTTTGTCAATATGTATAATTAAAATGATTTTGTATACCGTACAAGTTTATCTTGTACCATTAAATCGATGTTATATTAGATTTGATTTGATTTAATTTAATGGTGAGATTTATTGATTTAATAATTAAAAACAAGTGACTTTTTAAAATAATAATTAAAATCAAGTGAATTTTCAAAAAAATAATTAAAAACAAGTTTATATTTAATGTAAAATTTATTTTATATGTACAACAAAAAATTGACCTTTAAAAATATGGCAATTCGAAATTCATCTTTTGAAGAATAAAGTGGAAAAATGTGTAAATATAATCCTATCTTTAAACACTAAAAAATTGGCACGTAGGAAGCACAAATTTAATAAATCTTTGTTTACCTAGTACCATCTATTTCAAATTGAATTTCGTTTAAGGTTTTTACACAAATATTAAGAAATACATTAAATAAAAGAAAGAAAGATGTTATTTTATAAAAGGCTTAAATATTGCACTCGTCTCTGCAAATATGCTTCGTTTAAGTTTTGGTCCCTGTAAAAAAAACATTTTGTTTTTGGTCCCTGCAAAAATTTTTGTTTTTTAAAATAGTCCCTAACCCCATTTTTGTGATGATTTGTATACGTGGCACATGATGACTGGACCCATTTTGTAGTTTTTGGTCCCTGCAAAATATTTTGTTTTTTAAACAGG
>Ga0315913_1001570_pt1 | contig 25436 bp, 10 predicted proteins | sample MpolsnodulesMG_FD_207736 | JGI IMG/M metagenome (GOLD analysis project Ga0315913, IMG submission 207736) | Medicago polymorpha root nodule microbial communities from Los Angeles, California, United States - small nodules | ecosystem: Host-associated > Plants > Roots > Nodule | place: USA...
TAATTTTCTCCTATGTGGGGGTGTTGTTGCTTAGAATTTATTTAAGCAAACCTATGATAATATATCATAGATGATTTGATAATATATATGAGATACTGACTGGGAGACGTCTTGGTCAATGTATTATTTGTGATTTGTTGATACAGCTGTTGTATAGTGAAAAATATTTATACATCAAAGGGGGATGAATTATGTCCAATACAAAAATTGAGAGTGATGGTAACCCAACATAAATTGTGAAAATTCGCAAGGTTATGTTCATATGGGTAAACACAAGTCGCTTGTCAATTTGATGAGACACTATCCATTTTATTTGTAAGAATTCATCCCTATGGTGTAGGATAGTGTAAACTACAACGTTGAAGGTTGAGTTTATAAACTCTTAATAAATCTATAGCTCATATATTTGAGTGGTGTGTTTGATTGTGGTGTACACTTGATAGATTTACCTGTATGAGTGTTGGAGGTGGGGCCGCCTCTATGAAAGCTTGGGCAGACTTTTTAGAGCCACTCATGAAATCCAGGCATAGGTGCAAGGCCAAAATGCACCACACCACGTTGAACAATTTTGGAAGAGAGGTCAATGTGAGTGATGAAATCAGTGATTCACATACGGAATGAGGTTCATAGAGGTTATAATCTTACCGACATTCTAGTGAGTCAAATTTCATTTGCTCTATGTGCTAGTTCATAGTCCAAAAGACACTAATGCTTATGCTTTGATTTTTCACGCTCTTGGAAACATCTAAAACTTTTAAATAAATTGTGAGGGATTGTTGGAAATTTTATTTGATAATTTATTTTAAAGTTAATTATTATATTAATTAATAATATATCAATTAATTGTATATTGACTAAGTCATAAACGTTTTTTCTTATTCCTATTTTCATGGCTTTAACTGTTACTTTTTCAATCCTATTTACTTGGTCATATTGCTAAGCCGTTACCAATTGTTTTTTATATATAATGAAAATGAGGTCTTGGAGAGATAGAAAAAGGGGTTTACGGTTATCTTTTTCTTCTCACCAGTTTCTTTACCTATAACCATTTCTTAGTTAAATAGAAAAATAATTAAGTTCCCATGAGCATCCAAAAGTTGTTCATGAGACCTTGCTAATTCACGTGCGGTGCTAACAAGAAGTGACTGTTGTATCCTGGAAAGTACTAGCTATGACATCGGATGATCCATCCGTGGTGGCAAAATACTCTTAAGCCCAGTGCATTTTGCACGCCTCAGTCAAATCCGATAAGTTTTTTTACTATATATTTTTATCTATTATGAGTCAACTTATTTATGCTAATATTTATCTTTGATTTATTTCTTTATAAATAATTCTATATCTAATTTTTCCTACAAGTGACGATTCAATCTGGTAAGAGAAATGTTAAATGTACTCCATCAATTAGTATTGTATCCTAGATTTTTTAATTGCCCAAAACACCCCTCACAAAATTTCACTTCTCACTTTTATGGTAAAGTTTTTTATTTTTTGGGATAATTTTTAGAATACTATCATTTTGAAATAAGACTACATGAAAGACACATATACAATAACTATAAAAGCCACTTTGATAGTTCATACTTCAGATTAGAATTGTGAACTCAAAATTTACGATAAATATTTTTTAAAAGAATATGTATCGTAAACTTCAAAGTTTACGAAATGTGTTGTAGAAATTCTCAATCTTTTACATTTCTCATGCAACATATTTATCGGACCTTCTAACAGCTAACTTTGAGAAAATTTGATTACCTAGATTGTAATATTCTTTTTTGTGTTTTTCTTTCATCAATTTATCATTTCCCATTGGGACCCTCTTTTATGTTTTATATATTGGTCTTCGATCTTTATTTAGAAGGAAGTGATTCCTTGAACATATTATGGTTCAGATACTTAGCTTTAGAAAGCATTGGGGGCAAGGCATCTTCCTCCTCCTCAAGTTTTTGAAGAAATAAAAATTGAGCCACCCCTTTCCGTTATATATGTCTTGTAAGTACAGATAAGATTGTAAAAAAGATTGTAAAAAAGTGCAGGATGTTTGAAACCAAAAATAAATGAATAAATATTATGATCTATAGTGAGTAAGTTTGTTAGTTAGTTTTGTGTAATAAACAGTGATTATAATATTGATATATGGTTTGAAATAGTTTACTTAAAAAAAGTAATTACACTCCCATTTTTCTGGGATATGTTTAAATTACATTACTCTATCTTTTTATGTTAAAAATTACATTTCCATACCCTGTTGTGCAATCCATATTAGAGAAAATTACACAAGATTCTTAAGATTATGTTGAATTGTATCCCCTCCTCTCGTTTGTTAAAAATATTTTTTTGTCAAGTAGCATAGTGGTTAAAAATTCACTTTTATAAAGTAAATAAGTGGGGTGGTCGGAGTTCGAACCCTGGCCTCTGCATATATTATTTTATTGTTCATACCAACTAAGTTAAGTTCATGGAGATATTAAAAATATTTAATCCATTTTAATATAATCAAAGTTATGGGACCTTTTCTCTCTATTTTCTATTTAGTAGCAGAGTTTTACATTTTAAAATCATAAAATAATAATAAAATGAGTTTAATTGTTATGCATTGATCGTGTAAATTTTTTTTATACATGCATCTATTTAAATCATGCCATATAGATATTTGTGGAGATATTTTCGTACTACCCTATGAAAGTTATAATTGATTGAATGCATGTCAGTTGGTAGGGACATTGTATAATATATGTAGGGTTCGTGATTCGAATGTCGGACACCCCACTTCCTTATATTTAAAATATGTGAGCTCTAGTCACTAGACAACTTGACAAAAAATTCACACTTTAGGTTCATTGAATAAGTTGTAAATCTTGTCTATAATAATGTATTTAGTCTAATTATATACACCAATTATTAAATCAACCTAAAAAGTATTTATTATATTTTTTCTCAGTTTATAATAGTGATGAGGGGAAGTAATTGAGTGCCTATTATTGAGCATGGACTCAAATTCGTTATTTCCCCTCTATGTGCTGCTATTATTTTATTTTATTTTTGTGCGCTCCTATAAAAACAGTGTTAACATGTCGAAAAACAGTGTTAACATACATGTCAATTGAACAAGAGATAATGTATATAATCTCATTTTAAAATGATATTTTATTGGATAATGACTATTTTATTGGATTGACAAACAAAGATTGACTTAAGTTTTGTATATGTAGAGAAAATGGTAATAGTGGGAGGCACCATCGTTATTCTCGGGCAAGGTTCCAATAACATGCTTAACTAGCCTATGGTGATGAAAAATCTATTTGAAAATGAATTTTAACTAATAACCAATTAAAATAACATTATCATGCTAAAAACGTAACAGTGTTTAGATGAAATGATTCAGATCTCTTATAACTTTTTTTTTGGTTACATGAGGAAAAAAAAACAAAAAAAGGAGAAAGAAAACTGGAGAAAAAAAAACTAAGCACGAGAGTATGAAACTCCCATGACATCCGCAAAGAAGGGCTAACTGAAGTTCAATCGAAGGATTGTTGAGAATCACCAAGTTACTAGTAGCTCTAGCACCAAGTTTAGCAAGAACGTCTGCACTCATATTACCTTCTCAAAAATATGATAAAGTTGCATGGTCCAATCCTTGGCCAAGAATTGACGAATTATCTCAATCTTGTTTCCATAATGATGATATCTAACACTTGCCGTTTGGACCAAGCAAATGGTTTGAAGGGAATTTGAATAACATATAATGTCTTTGAACCCTGGTTCCCAACAAAGTTGAATGCCGTGAAACAAAACCATGATCTTTGCATGAAGAATGTTAGAGTAACCGATGCCACCATAATAACCCTTGATAAATTTGTCATTATGATCCCTTATTAACCCTCTAAATCCAGCTGCACTCGGGTTTGTTAAAGCACTTCCATCCACATTCAATATGATAGACCCCGTATGCCCTTTGGGCCAAACAACATCTTGAGGCGCCTTTGAGTGATCTCTTATAACTTTATCAAAGAATTTATACTCAAATTTTACCAGTTATTGTGGTGTTATCCAACTTGAGAGGTTAGTATAACTAGATAGTTGCACGCTGAGAATACGACTTTACCAAAAATAATTGCCATGCAAACAAAAAGAAAAATTAACCAAAATCCCTTATAAACTTGAATGGCATGCGTGATAATATCTTTATCTTTTTTTTAAAAAAAAAAGAAAAAAAGAATCATCCATCACAATTGATAAATAAACTGAGCATTGTCCTTTAAAAAAATAAAAATAAACTGAGCATTGTAATAATTCCACCCATGTCTTAATAATATATATTAGTATAATGTTCACGTCAGTAGTACTTCAATTCAATCATTCACCAACCAACTTTTCTTCTTCATTGTACCTCATATGTAATCATATATACAAAAGGGAAGAAAAAAAAACTTTTTTTCACATGTGCAAAATAATACAAGGTCAGTTCAATATTTTTGTCAATTTATTGGAAGAATTTGGATGAAATATCCCTTTCTAACAAACAAATTCTAAGGAAAAAACTGTACTTACAAGACAAATTAGGAAGCTGGTCATATTTAAATTGACATAATTGCTCATTTGTCATCACTTCAAATTTTCTTGCGTACACGATAATAAATCAAATGTTCTTTTATTATTAAATTCATGCCTTCATATATACTCTATTTGTCTCAATTTATATCACGTTTTGAACATTTCACACGTATTAAAAAATGTAATTAATTATACGTACGAAAGTGGTATTATGAGTTGTTTTACAAAATTGTACTTAATAAAATATGGAAAAGATAAATTGAAGAATTGAAAGAAGAAGTAATAAATAATTAAGGATATAATAGAAAAAATAACATTAATGGTTTATTGATGTCGTAAAATGACGTATAATTTGAGACGGAAGGAGTAACAAATTTAAAAAGGTCAAAGTAATGATTAAGATAAACAGATTCCTTAATTGTATTGTGGGGACAACTTAACATAACGTTTCTGGTGCACATTACATTTCAAAAAGTATATGAATACATTGCATTTGGAATTGTATGTAGACAAGACCCCAATAAAAAAAAAAAAGTACATTGTTTTTCATATATGTCAACATTTAGAACATTAGAAAAAAACTTGACCAATCATTACCTAGTTTTATATTTAGGTCAAACCCTACTTCTAAAATAATGTATCTATTTTTCAAAGGTTCTAAAAAAATGTACTATGTTCCTTCAAAAAAAAAAATGTACTATGCATTAAATTTCTTTTGATGTCATAATGTAATGTTGACTAAAACGATCACATATTTGCATTTCCTATTTATTTCATTTGCCTTCAATAAACATTGAATTAAGACACCTAAATTCAATAGATTCAGGAAAAAAAATCATGTAACAGGAAATGATTCGGATTTGCTACGGTCACATCAGTAGATGTTGGATCGAGATTAGACGGTTTAATTTCAAATGGAGTAGTTCAATTTTTTAAACAAAAATCTGCATTAAAATTTAAACCGTCCAATCTTCGACATAACTGCAGCAATAAGTGGATGTGGATTTAATAATGATTTCAAACCATCCAACTATATTACCTACTAATTATTGTTCTAACAGAACACAGTCACATCAAACCAATTGAATGCAACAAATCTATCAAATTTCAAGAAGATTTAATACAATGTCTTCTAACATCATAACTGCATTGGATTCCAACAAAAAAATAGACATCATAATTGCATACACACACATTTAATTAACACAATATTTTCATGCTACGTACTAAAATCATGCCAAATTCAGCTCAATGAATGGTGTTATCATACAAGAGCATATGTAGTTTAACTATTTCAACAATCAAAGAGCAAATGCAGGTAAATTCTGCATAAACTCAGAAACAACTTGCGACAATAAGCAATATGAAAGCACATATGTAAATCAGCGGAAAAACATCTAGTAGACGGACTTGGATTCTCTACAGCCGGTTTTTTGGTGCAGCAGATTGCGAAGAGAAGTTTCTCTCTTAATCTAACACCCTGCAGCCGACATCCGAGGATCCGTTTTGCTAATAGACAACACACTACAAGCTACTTCATAAGCTCTTCCAAACACTCGATCGAGTGTTTACATAACATAAGACAAGCTCAGATGAACTCTTCCAAACACGGTCTTAGATCTCAAGAAAGACAAGACAAAACCATAAAGAGGGCATTCATTTTTGCCTAAACTGTTCATTTCTTACTAAGCAATTAACATTGTGTTCAAGAAAACAGAGAAACAGTTAAAGGCATACATAATTACTACTACCAATGTTCAAAGAGACATCATACTAATAATAGAGTTTTAGAAATCATAGATACCGACCCATTTAGTTAACAAACATTAGGGTATGGATCTCATAAATAAGCCTAAAAAAATTACACAAACAATTACATAAACTTCAACATAAAAGTTACCACCTTAAGAAATTTCAACCTTTAATAATTAGGCACTTATCAGCATCTCCAAGTTGAAACTGAAATGAGTTCTTTCCTCTGCCAGCATAGCACAAGAGATGAAGGCTTTCTTTCCACTTGAAATCCTCTCACAGGTGCCCTTTGAACCAAACACTCGGCTTGAGCTTCCGTGAAGTTGCTGAATGTGAAGGGAGAGAAACCGGACTGAAGAAACATGTTCCTCCATGGAGGTAATTTGTCACGCTGGTTGTGGTGACCGAGGACGATTTTGTTGATGGTTGGTTGGATGTAATGCCTTTCAATCTTTTGGAGTACATCGAGGTTCACGTTCACAGCATCAAGTGATTCAAGCAAAGCTGAGTAACATTGAAGAACATGAACAACATTGGTGGGAAGCGGAACATCCATTCGGTCACAGTTTTTGTCCAAAGTTACGACCACTTTCGGCCTTAGCTGCTTTAAAAAGTGAAGAGCCACAGGGAAGCATGATGGATTACTTATGAAACTGGAAACAGGAAAGTTCACACCAATGGCTTCATTACTATCAAAGAAATGACCCGGTAGAGGACACGACGGCAAGTTCAACGATTCAATGTTCAAAACGTTGAACTCAAACGATATGTTGAGGTCTTTCGCATACTGACTCAAATTTTCTTGGGTGAAATTGAGCTCAATCTCGTTGCAAGACGAGGGTGATACAACAGCGGTAATCTTAAGTGAAGGCTTACCGTTACTTCTTAGTACAATCTCTTGCATAAAAGATGACCATTGTACTCCAAACCCAATATCGAAATCAATAACATGAATTCGATCGAACCTCTCCAAGGCTTCAATGAGGGCTTGATTACAAGTAAAGTTGGCAAACTGAAGAACAGGTGATATCTCGGAAAAAGACTTATAAGCTCCGATTTTGAAAATGAAACTAATCGGCGAAAAAGCCGTGAGATTGTTACTGTTTGAATGAAGCATTAACTGCAAGGCTTCCTTCATGTAGAAAGAAGCCCTTTGAAAAGGCTTACCAATTGGTGAGAGCTGGTGATTGAGCCGCGCCAATATCCCTTGCGCTTGAACCGGATTACCAGCTTCTATCAGCTCAGCAGTTTTGAATAGCTGATCAAATATACTCTGCTGAAGCTGGATGCTTGCATCATCTCCGGTAGAACTAGAACTCACCTTTTGCTGCTTCGCAAATGGAACAACCGACGACTGTTGTTGCTGATGCTGCTGCAGATGATGATGAGGAAACAATGGAAGCTGTGTTTGCTGCTGCTGATGTCTCCTAGCAAACACTTCTTGACCAGAATCCAAAAGTGGTAACCTCGGTACCGAATAACTGTGTCCGACCGTGTCGAAAAGCGGTCGCTTCAACTGATTCTGAGCGAAAACTTGTTGCTCCTGCACTTGAGGATATGCCAATGGAACAAAAAACGAAGGATTCTCTGAGAATTGAACTTGGTTATGGTTCACCATAAAATTAGGGTTGATAACTTGAGGTTTCTCATCTACAACACCAAACTCTTGATTCTGTTGCTGCTGAGGACAAAACACACCAGAAGTTGATGATGATGTCAACATAGGATAGTTTCCAAACATAGATTCAGGACCAGATTTCGAATTGTGACCATCTAAATTCTCAGGAATGAAAGGAAAAACATTGTAATTCCCTTGTTGAACCGAAGGGTCCATGTTCAACCCTTGTTGCTGTTGATTATCCAAAACACCAAAACCACCATGAAAATCAACATTTTGAGAACCACAACCACCACTTTGCAAGATTTTGTTCAATCCAGCAGAAGGGTCTTCAACATCTCCCATAATTAACCTCAAAAGTGACTGATCTTGACCCTCCCAATCCTCCATTCTCATACCACCACCACCACCACATTTTTCTTCACTATTCTCATCATTTGAAAGATGAACAAGGTTCTCAGAAACTACCATTGAAGTATTGTTGTTTGAACCATTACCATTACTACCACTACCATGAGAAGATGACATTGTTGAAGATGAAAATGGAGGACTAGGGCTTCTTCTTGAATCAAGAACAGAAGTGGGCTCCACATAGCAATAATCTTCTTTATCTAATGACCAATTTTGCTGCTGAGGTTGATTCAAAAGCAATGAAAATGAATCTGAAACTGAATTTGAAGTTGAAGAGAAATTATCCAACACTCCCTTCACTTGAAATTCCTCAAAAGTTAAGGGCATGGCCTTCATCTAAAAACAAAAACAAACAAAAAAAGATACCAATTTGAACAAGAACAAAGAACAAAAAATTGTGACCACAAAACCAATAACCCAAATGACCCAAAAGTCTTAAAAGACCATAAAGTTTACACCTTTGTTCTCTTCTTACCCTCTTCCCCACAAAATCCACTACCCCAGAAAACAGATTTGATTTCAAACAAAACAAACAAAAAAAAAATGATTTTTTTTTCTTTTAGCTAAATGGGTTTTGATTTTTTTTCTAACAAAGCTTAGAAATTAAGCAAATTTAGATGCTTAATGAAAACCCTTATGAAAAAAAGATAATTTTTTTAGTGGGATATTAGGGTAATGATTTTGCAAATTGTTGAAAAACATATATTAAAAAAAAACATAAAATAAAATAAAATAAAAAAACAGGTACAAGTTGAGCAAGCAAAGCACCTTAAAGTGTATTGTTGTGTAACATGTTGAAGTTGAAGAAGTGAATGAAGATGAAAGACATGAACATGAATGTGAAAGAAACTCACTTTGCTTGTATTTGAACAACAAACAAACACAACACTCTTTGTTTGTACTTTGTAGCTTGTGTTGTGTTTTTGTTAAGATGGATGCGTGCTGCGTATAAAAGTGGTAAAGTGCTTCTCTCTCTCTCTCTCTCTCTCTCTCTCTCTATATGTTCTCTCTCTGTTCTCTCTCTTTCTACTTTTTTTTAATGTTTTTTTATTTTGAGATTTTTAATATATATATTTTTTGTGTAACTTGTCTGCATACGTAGTTTTCCCTCTGGTTGGCAGAGTTGCAGTTTCTCAATTGCGTTACACTTCCACCGTTTCAAATGAGGCGCGTGAACTTCAAATGCCTATAAGTAAGAAATTAGACAAAATTCGGGCACTAAGCGTTGAGATGTGATGAATACAAGGTTTGAACATGTATCCATAAGACTATTATCTTAGTTGTACTTATGGACGGAGACATTGGTAACGCTTATAAACAACGGGCTTTTGGTTGTTTATTAATATTTTCTCTCTTTCTGCCCATGTTGATGAGAAAACGATGCTAAATTTGGGCGTACTTTATATGAGAGAAATTCACACACTAAGTGCTGAGATATGATGAAAATGAGATTTAAACACGTGTTCATATATATCAAATAGTCATGCAACTATCATCTTAATTGTACTTACGGATACAGACATCAGTAACACCTATAAACACAAATCTTTGTCGTTTTATTATTCTCTCTCTCTCCCCGCGTGATTAAGAGACAAAATGCTAAATTTGGGCGTACTTTATATGAGAGAAACTTACGCACTAAGTGTTGAGATACGAAGAATATGATGTTCAAACACGCATTCATCTATTTCAAATACTCATGCAACTACTATCTTAGTTGTACTTACAGATACAAACATTGTAGCACCTATAAACACAAGTCTTTGTCGTTTTATTATTTTCTCTCTCTCTCTCTCTCCACACATAATTATGAGATAAAAATGATAAATTTGGGCGTATATTATAAGAGAGAAACTTACGCACTAAATGTTGAGATACAAAGAAAATGAGGTTCAAACATGCATTCATGTGTTTCAAATACTCATGCAACTACTATCTTATTTGTACTTATTGATACAGACATTAGTAACACATATAAACACTAAGTCTTTGTCGTTTTATTATTCTCTCTCTCTCTCCCCCTGCGTGATTATGAGACAAAAATGTTAAATTTGGGTGTACTTTATATGAGAGAAACTTACGCACTAAGTGTTGAGATATAAAGAAAATGAGGTTCAAATACGAATTCATGTATTTCAAATACTCATGCAACTACTATCTTAGTTGTACTTACAGATACAAACATCGGTAACACCTACAAATACAAGTCTTTGGCGTTTTATTATTCTATTTGTCTCCCTGCATGATGATGAGACAATGACGCTAAATTTGGACGTACTTTATATAAGAGAAACATACGCACTAAGTGTTAAGATATGATGAAAATGAGGTTCAAACACGCATTCATGTATATCAAATAGATATGCAATTATTATCTTAAATGTTGTAACGAATATAGACATCAATAACACCTATAAACACAAGTATTTGGTGTTTTATTACTCTCTCTCTCTCCCCCCACATGTTGATGATAAAAAGACACTAGATTTGGGCGTACTTTATATGAGAGAAACTCACGCACTAAGTGTTGAGATATGATGAATACATGGTTCAAATACGCATCCATGTATGTCAAATAGCAATGCAACTACTATCTTAGTTGTACTTACGAATACATACATCAATGTCACCTATAAAATCAAGTCTTCGGTGTTTTATTATTTTTCTCTCTTCCCATGTGATGATGAGATAAAGACGTTAAATTTAGGTGTATGCTATATGAGAGAAACTTACGCACTAAGTGTTGAGATATGATGAAATGGGGTTAAAACACACATTCATGAATTTCAAATATGCATGCAACTATTATCTTAGTTGTACTTACCAATATAGACATCAATAACACCTATAAACACAAGTCTTTTGCATTTTATTATTCTCTCTCTCTCTCCCCTCCACGTGATGATGAGAAAAAGATGTTTAGGCGTACTTTATATGAGAGAAACTTGCACACTAAGTATTGAGATATGATGAAATTGAGGTTCAAGCATGTGTTCATGTATATCAAATAGTCATGCAACTATTATCTTAGTTTTACTTACAAATATAGACATTAGTAAAACCTATAAACACAAGTATTTGGTGTTTTATCTCTCTCTCTCTCTCTCCATATGATGATGAGAACGCTAAATTTAGGCGTACTTTAAATGAGAGAAACTCACGCACTAAGTATTCAGATATGATACATACGAGGTTCAAACACGAATCCATGTATGTCAAATAGACATGCAATTACTATCTTAGTTGTACTTACAAATACAAACATCAATGACACCTACAAACATAATTATTTGGTATTTTATTACTCTCTCTCCACATGATGAAGAGAAAAATATGCTAAATTCGGACGTACTTTATATGAGAGAAACTCATGCACTAAGTGTTGAGATATGATGAATACAAGGTTCAAACATGAATCCATGTATATCAAATAGCCATACAACTACTATCTTATGTTGTACTTACAAATACAGACAACATACACCTATAAACACAAGTCTTTGGTGTTTTATTATTTTCTCTCTCCCCACGTGATGATGAGAAAAAGACGCTAAAATTCATATTTATATCACTAAATTTGTTTATTTTAAAAAATAGTGTTTTATGAATTATTAAATCTTATCTTTTATTAGTCAAATTTTTATATCAATATACAAAAATGGTGCCCAATCAGTTTTGAGGGTATATGCCTCTCCAAATTTTAAATTTTACTTTTCCGCTCTCAAATAAACCTTCGAAAATTTGAATTAAAAAAAAAAAATCCTTCTCTTTTTTTTTTTTTTTTTAAATTAACCGTTATGAACTTTGAATTTCCAAAAAAAAAAAAAAAACCTACTCAAATTTGTAAGAGTCTAACACCTTGAAAATGAACGATTTAACTGCTACAATTTTATTTGATAATAATCTAGCAAAAATTATAGTTTTCTCGATGGGGTCGGAACCTTAAAAAAAAATGACTAAGGGTATTTAAAACTTAAAAAATGAACAGATTCAATGAACAATTTAAAACTCTTAAATAATTCATGAACGGAAAAAAAATCTCCAAAAGAAATTATCATCATTCATTAGTTAAGAAGGTAAATATTTGATTGTAAGATATGTCCATAAAATATTTGGTTAAACATAATCAAATATGTTGAAGATGAATCAAAATGAATTGATAACATTCATTATGACAATCATGGATATGAAGAACTATATGTTTACTACTTTCTCTGGTCTCATGTATAAACTAGCATGAAACGCAAGAAAAGGAATACGACTTAAGACCATACTTGTTCATAATGCAATTCTCATCCATAGAAGATTGATCATGCAGATTCTACGAGATTGTGATTTTGTTGCAAATATCAGAAATATTCCTATTGTTTTGGAGCATCAATGTAGCTTCTTCAATTTATAAACTCTTGATTGGGTGGATTGGAACCTGGAGTAGAAAACAATGTGGTTTGCTCCTTTGGAGTTGTCTCTCTTATTTTATTTTTCTATTTGGATGATTTTGCAGTATAGGAAAAATCTTTTCAAACACCTTCAACCCAAATTGTACATTGATATATCATATATGGATTAAAATTCAAAATTGAGTGCTTACTTGGGAGAATCATTAGTTTACTAGTTAATGAATAGTTGTTTCCATAAAAAAGAAAAAAAAATCAAAGATGCTAGTTTATTATTTTTATTTCGAAAGCTTTATAGCTATAATATACTAGAGTGTCTTCTAAAATTTAATTTTCATGCTAAGTTTGCATTTGTAATATTCATTGCTAAATTGTTTTTAATATCTTTCACCTTGTTGATAGCTTGCTAATATCTTCACTATATGTTGACAAATATTATGAGGAATGACATGATAGATACGAAATACAAAAGGGATTTAGAAATAATAGCATAAGTGATACCAAACTATAACGCATGAAGTGCTTTCTTATTTCGAAATAATATGTGAGAAGAAAGAAAACATTGCCAATAATATTTTGTTGGGATGCAAGCAAGGAGAAAGAAAAATACATTCGATTATTCGAAATAACTAATGTAGAAGAAAAGCAAAGTATTAGTCTATCCCAAATATGATTTAAGAGTTATTCATAAAGGTAGTATTTAGAGCATGCATTATTGAATTAGTATTTAGAGCATTGATAATTCATAATGTAGAAGTATTAATTAGATCATACATTATTCATAAAGGTAGTATTTAGAGCATTGATAATGAGAAAAATATTATAATTTGGGAAGATAAGTAGTTGACATTTTAATATAGATTTAAAATATCTCTCCTTAGCCCAATAATATTCATGCGTCTCTAGTAAAGGACTTGCTAACTAAAGATCAAGGTTTTAGAATAAGATTCTCATTCAAAATATAATTTACCTTGTTTAAGTATTAGCAAAGTGAAATAACCACTCACTCCTTCAAAGATTGTATTTAAGGCAACATAAATACGGTTTGCATCCTTTTTGAGTGTCATATTTAACCACAAAGCCTCAATATACTTCGTTAATTTGCTTGAACATTTCATAAAGAGCAATGATATTTGAATAACCATATGCTAACAACTTTTATGACAACCTCATTTTTCTCTCTTTTTATTGGTCAAAAACAATGGAGAGAGAAAAAGAAAGAGTGAGAATAAGAATATAATATGAGTATGAAAGAGAAGGTTGTTTAAAAATTGTCAAAAAATGGTTGTACAAATATCATTTTTCTTTCATAAAACAGTAACAACAATGCAACTATTGAAATTGTTTTCCTAAAAAAAAAAAAACTATTGAAATTGTTAAATCTAGGGTTAATTAAGTTTTTAGTCCCTATAAATATTCACAGTTTTGTTTTTAGTCCCTACAAAATAAAATCACACTTTTTAGTCTCTGTGACATTTTCCTCAAGCATTTTAGGGACCAAAAATGTTGATGAAATTTGTTACAGGGACTAAATATGCTGATGGAAAATTTTTTATAGAGACTAAATATGCTGATGGAAAATTTTATAAGAACTAAAAAGTGTGATTTTATTTTGTAGGGACTGAAAACAAAACTGTAAATATTTATAGGGACTAAAAATTTAATTAACCCTTAAGTCTAATGGGACATAAATTGTGTTTGCTTTGAAGCGAAAGTCATACCAATGCAACAATTCATGGAAAAAGCCCTAAAATTTGTCAGCTCATGGAAAGTCGTATCTATGATTATCTGAAGTATATCTGAGTTTTGTATATATTTCTCTAACAGTGGATTTTCAAACGATCAAGGCACAGGTTGAATTCATCACCACATGATTAGGCTTAAATATGTATTGTCGCTATAAATTGGGTCCTTACAATTTTAATACTACTTAAATTTTAGGGTTAAATAAAAATATCATTTGGTCTCTATAAATATTTCAACTATTCATTTTAGTCCTAAAAAATTTCTGAGTTTTAGCCCCCTCAAATAATTTCATTGACACTTTTGATCCCTGTTTTTATGTTAATTCATGTGTATAATTTGAAATATTGAATTTTGTTCACAATCATTTTTAGAATATCATAGGAATCTCTTTCGATAGAATCTTTTTACAAAACATGAAGTAAACAAGATTTTTATGTTTTTGCGTTTAAAAATTCACAGTTAATTTTTGTTTTGTTAAAAAATTCAATATTTTTTTGAAGAGATTCTTATAATATTATTATACATTTATGCAAAAACTCACTAAAAATTTGAGGGGTGCACATGACCAAACTTAAGAGCAGGGACCAAAAGCATGGATGAAATTTTTTTGAGAGACTAAAAGTCAAATAAAAGTTTTAAGAGGACTAAAATGATAATTTAAAATATTTATAGGAACCAAAAAATAATTAACCCTAAATTTTAATAAGAATTTAGGGTTCATTTGATGCACAAGATAAGATAGAGACATGATATGATAAGGAACATGATAAGAATAGGATAGTGGCACGTGTGTGTATTTCAAATTTTTTAATTTAACAAAAAAAAACTAACAAATTAACTTAGTAATTCAATATATATATAATTTAAAAAATAATAGAGTAAATTACACTTCCCTCCCCTCAAAGATGTTTGAATTACACTCTCCTCCCCTCTTATGTTTAAATATACACTCCCCTCCCCTCTTATTCAAAACATATTAGAAAATATTTCACTCTCCTCCCTTGAGGGAAGCTTGAATTACATTCCCCTCCCCTCTTAAGTTAAAATCTACGCTTTAGTCCCTCAATATCTTTGATTGCAGAATAGTCTTTTAAGTAGTTTCACTTTTGATTCAATATGTGGGTTGACTTTTAGTGTTCAACTTGAGAATTTGTTGCGAATATATTTCTCCAATACTTTAGTATACCCAGGATTAAATGAGCTTGCATCAGCCTTCCAACCATCCTACACTAATTGCAACAAACCTTGCACTAACACTCCATCTTCTTCAGAGTCCATCGTCGCTTTGTGCTTTTTACATTTTGATTTTTAGAGGACCCGTCCATCTATTCAACAAATAAACAAGTGTGTGCATGTAAAAATATATAAAAAAAAAAATCAAAATCATATTACAAATACATATTTTACGGAGAAAAAAAAGTCACATTTTTTACGAATAAAAAGTCATAAATAGAAATAGATTTGATTAATGAAACTTTTAAATCAAAGTCAATAGTACATTGAAAATAAAAATTAAATTGAAATGTCAAATAAAAAACATGAAAATTTGCAATGATTTCCACCCCTCCACCTATTAAATATATCTAATGAAAAACTATCTCTTCATTGACTCCATGTTGTACTTGGCTCCACCGTAGTTATCATGTTACCATACATGACTTCATCAGAGAACTCATCATTTCCTAAATTCAATTCTAAAGGATCCAATGTCATTTCTTTGCGAATGTGATTATAGAGAAGACAACAAGAAGCTATTATTCTTCATTGAGTTTTTACGAGATAAAATGACATCTCTCTTAGTATAGTCTAATGTCCTTTCAAAAGTCCAAAACATCTTTCTATTGTATTCCTAGCTGAAGAATGTTTCATATTGAAAAATTCTTTAGGGATAGATTGCTGTAATACATTCCTCCACTCACTGAGGTGATATCTTTGACCTCTATAAGGTGTAAGAAATCATTCCCCTTTCATGTATCCAGCATCACATAAATAATAATACCCAATCATAAATAAAACTGAAGTTGATATCCATAAACTATGCAAGATATGTTTTATTTTTATATTAATCTATACTATTGTACACTATAACATTTTTGAACTTGAGCCAAACTTCAAAAAGGGTAGCCAAAGCTAGAAAATATGTGGCCAAAGCCTTACACCACGGTTCGGCCACTATTTTTACAAAGAAAAACATAAAAAACAGATTATTTTATTGACAAACATAACAAACAAAGTTGATCACCCTTAGTAATCTATGAAGCATAGACACGGACATCGAACATGATTTTAATATGGACATGTTGAAAAGAAAAAAAAAGGAGTTAATTGAAACTATTCATATTTATGACCCAAACTTATTTTATTCAAAGTTCTAATAACATTTTCAATCAATCAATTTAATATGATTAGATTTTAAGGGAAAAAACCCTAATTTAAGAAACCCAGTTTCATGGAATGAGAAAATGAATCAAAGCTTCAAATGTACAAAACTACAAGCATACATAAGCAAACACAGTTCTAAGAGTTTTTCTATAAGTATAATAATGTGAATCGTGTTATCCTAATGTTTCTATCTAAAATCTCTAAATTAATTTCTAATAAGTTAATTTACAAGGTTCTAGTTAAAATCCCTAAATTATTTTCTATTAAGCAGTTTATAAGAATCAACGAAATTAAACATCTTACCGAAAGGGTTCGGCGAACAGAGAGAAGCTTACAGAGAAGCGACGACGTGCTACAGTGCCGGCTACAGAGAGAGTTGCGATTTCAGAGTTTGGCAAAGAACTGTAGGTTGGCTGTCGTCAAGGGAACTGCCGGCTATATAGAGAGTTGCGATGGGGAGAAAGCGTTTGTGGGTGAGAAAGGGTTGTAGGAGAGAGAGAAAGGGGTTTAAGATATATTTTATTTTAGATATGTTTTATCTTTGTTAAACAAGTAATGTTTTATTATTTTTTAATTATTAAATTATTAAGAGCCCAAAATTGAAAGATACGATCAGTTTTTTCATTCCCATTACTTGTTTTAGGATTTATGGGAAAGGTTTTAGGGCACGAATTTTTATCTTTGAACAGGACACAGTTATTATTCATGGCTAATGTGTGGCCAATAATGTAATAGAGCACGATTTTCGTTGAAAGTCAAAAGGTGTGCAAAATATGTAATTTTTATGCCATACTTCATAAATCCATGGCTTATTCATGTTATAAGCCATCTTTTTTTGCCGTAGGTAAGTCAAGTGTGGTCTAAACTCAAAAATGTTGTAGTGGTACCTTAAGGAACCATTAAACCATTTGGTCGAGAAATAGCATCTCAAAGGACTATAGAGTCAATAGCTGATCCCTCCCAACCAGTAAAACATATATGAATTGTAACTCTGGTGAACATACGCCTAATACATTTGTAACTATCTCACCCTTCCTTGTTATGTACATACTTTTGTCAACTTCAGGCACATTGACTTTGATGTAAGTGCCATCAAGAGCTCCTAAACAATTTCTAAAGCACTTCATCGTTCATATGTGTTGCCCTCCAAAATTAGTTTAGGTTGTTTTAGCAATTCCTTGTGACACTTTAAAACCGCCAATAATACATTACTGAAATGCCTACTAATCATTCTATTCTTAACATGATGTGCTAATATATGTAAAAATATGGCCACCAACTCCTTCACACACATATGTCGAGTATGAAGCAATCCTCCAATAACTTGCAACATGTCACATAGTTTATGGAAAACATCTATATCCATCCTTGTATTTTCAATGCAAGCCAAATCACTCATGTAATTAGTTCTACAAAAATGGACTTCTCTGATTAAACTTCTTTCATAAAAATCTCATGACCTTTTTCACTTTTTTAAATGCTTACTTAACTCAAGGTAGCATAACACAATTGTCATCAACATAAAGTAATTCAACATCTCCATATAATCATAAACATTGCTATAATTTTTTTTCTTCCTTTCACACGTTTCCATCAAATGTGTCATGATAAAAAAATTGTTGCACATCATAATACTATATTAGAAACATAGGAATTACATCATATATATAACATTTTAAAGAGAGCACAAACATCCAAATATATAGTGATTTCAAATTTGACAAATCTCATTTTCTTAGATATTATTTCACATTTGGGAACATTATCTATGGATAATATTAAGCAGTATAAAAGTTGAAAAAAGAACATGTTATATACTTCATTTTCAAAATTAGAGTTTTAACACATGCTTATGGGTTATTATTAGCAAATGCTGATGTCTTACGAACAAAGAATTCAGGCTCATGGTTATTAGCATATTTTGGGGAAAGTTAGAAGAAGGTGGGTTAATAAAAACAAGTTGTCTCTAACCATTTATTGCATCGATTCATCATGGAAAAAGAACAAAAGAATTGCCAAATAGAGGAGACAAATATATGAAACAAAACTAAGTTAAATTTCTCATAAAAAATGAACAAAAATTGGTTGAGACAAAGCAATAAGCAACAAACAAAAGACAAAAAACAGAGAATTGATATCAATCATCAAATCTATATTGAGTAATGGAAGAATTGAGATGAAATTAGATGGTACCTTGAACAGAAGAGTGAAATCAAAAACCCAATTAGCAAGCAGTTGATGAACACACAAAGATCATGAGTTGCTTTATATATAGAATATCATGGATGAAAATGTTTAGCGATAATCAGGGAAAAAGAATAGCGGGAATGGCAAGGGCGGGAATGATATTTTATTGTAGATCATGGGTTTCCATTCCTTGGGAATAAAACTTTCTCAAGCTATCTGATGTGAATAAAAGGGGGGAAAAGTGGGTAGAACTTGGGTAAAAGGTTTTCCTGGAAAAAATGTATTCCTTAGCATATTTGTGTTATTCTCATTTACCAAACAAAAGAATATTCAGTTCCAACCTTAGATTCCTGGGAATTATTTTTGTAACCCTCAAACAAACACCCCCTTGGTGTTCTCTTCTCCTTTAACTTTTTAATTTAAACACTTAAATTTGATATATGATGTTTATTGATTAGCTTAATTACTATATGATTGTGATTGAATATTTTATTAAAACCTAATCTCCATTGGTCATTGTTGTGATGAATACATCATCAATTCAATCACCTTGCATATTGCAGATTAACTTGTTGATAATCTTCCATCATATATCAAAGTAGCTTATTCCTTGTGGTAATTGTTTCTTGTTTAAAGTTAGGTTTGACATAGTTATTGGTTTTTTTTGGATTATTTTGTGTATTGATAATTGATTGTCATATTCAATTCAAGTGTGAATCATAACACTCTTGAACCCCACAAGCAATATTTAATGCAAATAAATCAATTAACTAAAAGAGTTTAAGATGTTACGTCATCATTTTCTCAAAACATGTGTAATTCAGTTTTCATAAACCTTGCAGCAGAATAAAAACAACATCTCAAATATCTCAGATACATCCAAAATCTCAAAGTGGATTAATAACAAAATCTCAACAACCTATCTCAAGTCTCATAATACATAAACAATATAGTCTCAACATAATCTCAAAATAAATAAACATGGAATCCCAAAAATCCAAGTTAGAGGATATACTAGACTCCATGTAGTAAAGAAAAACGAGGAGTGCGCCATGCAAGCCACGGGTACTCACGTCTCCATGAACAATTTCAAGCCTGCACGTCTACACCATTTTTAAAAATGGTGAGGCGGTCAACCAAACGACTACTGAGGGTTAGATAATATTCACATAAATGGTGTAAGCACAAATATAACATTCTAGGATTCAAGTAAATCATACATATGTAAAAATTCATCATTCCAAGAATACTAGCATCATATGAACATCATCTTCAATAAATCTTTACAACATCAGCAAGTCATCACATTATTAACAACTCCATAACATCATCTCGAGTGTACAAATATCACCAAACAATTATATCAAGTACACAACATCACATCAATACACATATTCTCCAAGGTCACATAATTAAGTATGAGACATTTCACATGATTTATATGCATGCAATGTCCTAGATATCAGAGTTAATTTTACCGAGATCCGCCATCGACAATAACCATCAACAATAGTCATCGACAATAGGATTTGACCATGAATGCATGAACATATGACTCAACATCGCATATATTCATACACTAAACACAAGTCATCAACAATTTCCATCGACAATATTCATCACCAATTTTCATCAACAACATTTATCAAAAATATCCTTCAACAATATTCATCAACAATATGCATCAACAATATTCATCACCATTATATACATATATACATCACCAAATCATACATACATGAATTTATTATTATCAATAAATGATCTTCACCAAAATCATCATCAATTCAATCATTAAACATCACCTAAACAGTAGCTAACCATCATTTACAAGTTAACTTAGCGTAAATCATCATTTATCAAAGTCCGTCAATTTTTCTCTAAAATTCGTCTATTTTTCGCTTTCACACAATCCATCGTATCTCATGCATATTAATCATCAATTCAATCATAATCCAACATATTATCACGAGCATAAAGCCATTTGCAAACTAACAAGTCATATTTCAACATTTCACCAAAGTTCGTCTATTTTCACATTTTTCATCAAAAACCAAATTGCATGCTCTTATAGTTCTTTATCAAACCTACATGTTTCATCTAAGTTCATCTTTACAGAAAATCAATCATAACATCATCATTTCATTTGAGAAAAATCATCATTCAATTATTTCAAATTCATGTTCATTTCTTATTCAAAGTTCGTCTCAAATTAATAAAACCAATTCAAATCCAAGTAAACGATGTTCCAGCAACTATATTAGTCAAAACAACATCAAAACACCACAAAAAGAACACTTGAGGATATCCAAAAACAACCCGAAAGGCCTGGGATGTACAGAATAGCGTGTGCTGTTCAGCACAACTCGCCATGGCACACACCTGCTCGTTGGGCGAGATTGACAAGAACAGAAAACCCAAAAAATGGGTTCCCTCTCGGGAACTCACGCCAAAAACACCCCAAAATCCCAATTTTAATTTCAATTGACCCAAAATCGTTGCACAGACTTCATCAATAGATAACATAAGTATAAGGAACAATTAAAACACATTAAACATGGATTCATATCATAAATGAATGAAGTTTTCATAATCATACTCATTTTTCACAAAAACTTCACAATTCAAACCAAACTTCACAATCAACCACAACAATTCATAACCCATCAATATTCAAACATACTCAATGATTCAACAAGTAATTTAAAACATTTTTGAATAATAATCATCAACAAAATTCATGGTTTTCACACAATTTAACAAAATTCTCTAAAACAACTTATTTTACATCATCAACCACAACTTAAGCATATAAACAACTTAATTCTACAAAATTCATCATACCCATAATTAACACTTAATTATAAGCACGAATTTCATCTCACATAATCATCAATTTCACAAATTAATCAAAACAAACATGACCCAAAAGCTAAAAATATGATTATAGCTAATTATATATGAGAACAAACATATCCCCCTTACCACAATATCTCAAAAGCTCAACTTAAAGCTTCAATCTCATCTTCTAACTAACTTCCTAACTTTGTTCTCCTCTTCTTCCTCTTCTAAGATCTTCTTCCTCTTCTTTCTTCTTCTCTCTATCTCGCTATTTTTTCTCTCTAGCCACTTTTTGTGAAATGTGTGAAATGAATGCTCAATCCTAATTTTTTTACCAGAGTTATCGTTATATAGTCTCATTAAGTGGTTTAGGTTTCCCTCATACTTAATGAGCCTAGTACCTTATCTCCACTCGTTAAAATGTTACTACAAAATTACTTTATTAAAATCTCCCATTAAATACTCATACACCACCATCTTATTTAATTATTCTCAAACTATTACTAACTCCATTAAAATAACTCATCGCACCAAAATTATTAAAATACCCTTCAATTCTAAGATTACTAAAATACCCTCACTCATCAAAGGATCAAAATGCCCTTAGTCCTAAAATGACTAAAATAACGTTCTCGTCTAAAAATCCACTAATCCCAAATTAAAAATACAAACAAGCAATCAAACATAATCAATAAATAAATAAATAATCCTAGCAAAAAACAGGGTGTTACAGTACTACAAAATATACATTTAACATCAAGGGGGTTTTAGTTTTCACATCAGCACGGAAAATATCTGAAGGGAAAGATACACACTGTGAGTTTTTATATCAGTTGACAAAAGCACATGAAGGAAATTTCTAATAGCATATAACATTTACATCAGTGCATAATTGAATTGAAGGGAAAAACACGCGGTGGCATTTTCGCAATTTAAGTGAAAACTTTGGCTAACTTATTTTTACATCAGTGGGTGAGAACTGCCTGAGGTAAAAACAAATTTTCACCTTTACCTTATCCCTTCCTCTATCGTAAAAACGCATCCACGCCTTTTCACTTCTTCTTCGTTCCTCACTTTTTCACTTCTTCCAATTCCCAATCGTCCACCACCGTCCAATCACAATTCCCAATTGCAATTCTCAATCGAACCAAACACAACACCAATCCCTTCTTTGTTTTTCACTTCTTCTTCGATCAATCAATAAGGGTGAAAACGACAAACCCTTCTTCGTTTTGTTACTTGTTTCTGATTTATTCACTCTTCAAACCTGTAAGTTTTCTTTAACACTCATTTTAGCTTCCCTTTAATCTTAACTGCTTTGTTGTTATTGTTGTTGAAATAATTTTAGGTTTAAGCTGATTGTGTGAAATAATTTTAGGGTTTAGTTTATTGTTGAATAATTTTAGATTGATTTTTGAATTTGAGTTTATTGAACTAAATGACGGGTTTTGGGGTTTATTGATTTGTGTGATTTTTTTTGTAGATTTAGTTTGATTTGATCTTGGTGGGTTTTAAGGTTTTGAAAGCTGCGAAATTTTATAATCTAATCAGGTACTTGTTCTTCCTTTTGACCAGATCTTACGTTTTTATTTTTCTATCAGATGTTTCTTTTCATTTGTATTATTTTTATGGTTTGTTTGATAGAACAAGTATATAATTTGTATAAATGTGTTTATTTGATTTTATTTTGATTATTATTGTTGATTTGTCAATTAGAATTTCATATTTGTTGAGTGTTACTTGTATTTTTATTCATGTTATACTGAGTATCCTAATGGAACTTTCCAAGTACCAACACATGTCCTCAAATATAATGTGTGATATGTGCTCAGGATGTTGAAGAATGGAGAGTTCAGATTTGAAATTATGTTAATATTTGTATTGGCTTCACATAATGTAAACCATGAGTTATAATGATATAAACTATAGGTTTAAATAAACACTTATATGATCGATGATCTTTATATCCATTGCATTCTTTTTTTTTTGGTAGAAAATATTTGTTGCTATCTCATTTTCAGGTTGAAACTATTTGTTGATAATGAATTGAAAACAAGTTGCTTAGCTAGCTTACTGTCTGAACAGGACATAGGAAAGAATGACAAAAACGTTGAATTCTTAACCTCCCATATGTTGTTATTTAGGGAAATCAATTTGTAGAAGAACCATCTTATATGATTGAGTTATAGAAACTTAATTTACAAAACATATGACTGCAGAAAACTCAAACCTTAGGGTAATTTCGTGAGGAATCTTGTGAATCATGAGAAAGCTATTGAGAATAGGACCTATTTTTTATTTATTTGTACATTATACTTTGGGTATGAGTCAAGCACGCTAAGACACAATTCCAATTCTCAAATATACATAAAGTACACACATGTCCTGATTAATGTTAAAATCTATTGAGAGTGGTTAATAAATGGAATATAAGATTATAAGATACAATGGATAAAATATAGAGTAGAAACATTATTAAGGTGTTGTGTAGTTGATATTACCTCATGTGCTATCAGATGTTAATTGTCGATTTACTATTCTATGTTTAACTATTATGATTTCCTTTTTTTTTTACTTGCTAATTGTTGATATTGGTGGATCCACTTACGTCATGCCATGTGCTTAACATACTGTCATGATCCAGGGTATATTTTCAAAAATATGTTTGTTTTTTATGTATGATTTAGTGTATATTTTCAAATTGTAGATAGAACTGACTTCTTGTTTATTGATGTTCCTCAAATTGTTTGGTTTGACTGAACTGACTATTTGTTTATTGATGTTCCTCAAATTGTAGATAGAAACAATTCTAAAAACTTGTAGGATCAGCTGCACTTGTTCAGTTTGCTAGCAAGAAGATTCTATATAAGGTAAGACTGTTTCTCCATGCAAGATTGATTAGTGTCATTTATTATACCATCAGTTTTCATGCAAGATTGATTAGTTAAAGTTAATTAATAACTGACATAGTTAATCAATTTATGTAATATTAGAAAGTGTTGTTTTGGTCATACTTGAAAACGAAGATATATGGGGTTTCTGATGTAGGTACACTAGAAGACAAATTAAAGTGGTGTTACGTGGCTCCACCATACATCACTTCATTAGCTACATAAGTTAGACTCTTAAACATTTGAATAATCTTTGTTTTGTTTAGATTAGAATTAGAATGGAAAAAATTAACATGTCACTCTTTAACTTATGCACATGTATAGTTTTATTGTTTAGTGCGGCAGTTTTTGTGACTGTCCGCTTCTGCCGGGCTTTGATAGTTGTTATAGCAGCAAAAACGTGTTTCTTTTTTTGGCTATTTTAGGGAATCACCGTGTTTTTATCGGTTGTATCTGCTTGGTTCCTTGCGTTCTTAGGTGTGCCTTACACCTAGTTGAGCTTAATAAATTATAGCAGTTTTTGCGTGACATCTAAGAGATTTCTAGCTAGTAGTAATCTCGTACCTCCGCGTAAGTAGTTACGTAGCTTAAGCACCAAGTTTTTTACTTGGTCAAACTCCAAGTCTTCTAAGTTCTAATAGTTATGTAGGCACCACA
>Ga0315913_1001571_pt1 | contig 25435 bp, 14 predicted proteins | sample MpolsnodulesMG_FD_207736 | JGI IMG/M metagenome (GOLD analysis project Ga0315913, IMG submission 207736) | Medicago polymorpha root nodule microbial communities from Los Angeles, California, United States - small nodules | ecosystem: Host-associated > Plants > Roots > Nodule | place: USA...
TCTATGCATCAAATGCAATAAAATATTTCATTTTAACAATTGTATAAAGAGTTCTATTAAACCTTTCAGAGTATTTTGGATTTCCATCCAAACCACTCACTTAATACTTAAGATTAGATGTTGAATTCTAAATTTTAATGATTCATTATGTGTAAATGAAGCACTTTTCTTTTCTATTTCAACTAAACATACTTTACTTACTTCATGCCTAAGAATTTCTCCATGCTTCAAATTCTTTCCCTAGAATTCCTTAACATTATCATTATATTTTCATGGATTTAGGACCTACCACGTGTACTCAATGAAGGTCTCTCTAGTGGAACTGTTATATGGCCTCTAACAGCCCTCTAGAAAATAGGCAGGACATAAAAAGGTAGAGATGAAATTTTTTAGAACTAAGAATTGTGAACCTCAGTATTTACAGATGCATATTCTGAATTCCTAGTAACTATAACTAAGATGCTTACTCAGGGCTAACTCATATCAATGTTTTTTTCTTAATATCTTTTAGTGTTTACTTTTATGCTAAAGACACTTCAGATTCATGTGCTCCACAAGGTAAAAAATACTTATCAACTTTGTCTTGTAGCATAACAATGTTTTATGTGAAAGCTGTGACATAAAAAAGGTACCAATTATCAACTACCACTTTAAATTTTGAGCCCACCACCACTTCATATACACCCTTTTGTAAGTTCTATACTTCAATCATAAACCTCCTCAAGAACATTTTTCTCTCTCAGACACATTCATTAAGAACTTCAAAAAGAGTCCATCATAAAGCAATTAATTTTTATCCATCATCATTTATGGCTTCCTTTTGGTCATTCTCAGCAATATTCCTAGCCTTAATAGCATGCAATTGTTCATTAGCTTTGGCTTCTGCAAAAACCATGCATGTTTCAACAATCTCAGCAGCACCAACTATATTACCAGAAGCTCCTCTCTTTTCTCCTGCAATGTCACCAGATATGGAGCCACTGTTTCCTTCCCCTGGAGGAGTTGCTTACTCTCCATCAGATTCTTCATTACCAACAATTCCTTCAAGTCCTAGCCCTCCAAATCCAGATATCTCAACTCATCAAGGTCCTGTTTCGGCTTTTCCACCGTCCGAGTCTATGCCGCCAGCTTTAGGCCCTTCTTCTCAGGGTTCATCTCTCCTAATGTATTCAATTTTACATCTTGCTATCATGTTAGTTTGTATAATTCAGCTTCATGGCATTTGATTACATGCTGATGTTTGTTTTTGCTTGTCTTCTAAAATCATGTAATAATAATTTTCTGAAAATTTAAGGCTAGTTAGTGAACATTTTTAAGTGTCTGTCTGGTGAGTAATTTGAATGTAGAAATAATAAATGGAGGTAAATTTTTGTCATCGTTCTATCATGTCAACTTTTAATCTTAACCGTTCGGTTCTAAAGGGAAAATGTCCCTGATAATTCAGAGTTCGACCATGAGCTAAGTAAAGTCCGCCAAAGATAGTTTCGATCAGATTCGAACTCCCGATAGGAACTCCAAACCTGTGAGATATAAAACAAGAGGTGTTTAAAGCTTGACTCTTTACTTTTCAATGTATGTTACTTTTTTTAGTATATTATAATTGTATATTCTTTTGATATCTCTCTTTATATGGCTTTAAAGTGGGGAATATACCATAGAATTTAGTAATGCAGTGACAACTTCCTATTTATTTATAAAGATCGTTGGCTTTAGCAATCAATTGAACAATGAATGCTTTCCTCTGTGGCAGAAAAGAAGCTTTTAATAACTCTGCTTGTTGTGCACTTCACATTAAGATATAGTGGAAATTAAACTTGAGGCATGAAAAGGAGAGATGGGCACGTTGGGTTGAATACAGTAGTGACAAATAAATAAATAAATAAAATCGTAACATTTGGAATATTAGTAAGAATATTAATTATTTCTGTAAGAAAGTACACTAGGATTGGAAGACAAAGAACATACTGTATTGATTTCTAGGCTACTACAATAAGGCACTAACATATTACATTTGTATATATCCATCTTTCTAATATTGTTTAGAGAACTAAATAGTATTTTAAATTTGAACCATATCTAGAGAGCTACAATACTAGGCTTATTCCTTGGAATCCCCTTAAGCAATTTCCCTGAAAATGTTTCAATAAGTTTGTTGAACTCAAATGGGGTCTTCCATTTCTTGGCGGATTCCTTAGCTATGAAGCTTCTCATCTTTACATTTTCCTGCTTCAGCATATCTATTGTTGAACTCAGCTGTCTTATTACCTCTATTTTTTCTTTGTCTTTCAGCTTCAGATCATCCTTCTGTGTCCTATTCTCTTCTCTGAAACTTTCTCTCTCTTCCATCAACATCATCACTTCATCACAAATGGTATATTTTTGCTTGAGTTCATCCTTTTGTGCTTCATTCTCTTTCTTGTGTCTTTCTAATTCTTCCCTCAACTTCATTACTTCACTGCAAATGGTATCTTTCTGCTTCAGTTCATCTTTCTGAGCTTCATTCTCCTCCCTCAACTTCACTACTTCATTGCAAATGGTATCTTTCTCTTTGAGTTCAATTTTTTGTGCTTCATTCTCTTTCTCAAGTCGTTTCATCTCCTCCCTCAACTTCATTTGTTCATTACTAATGGCATCGTTGTGCTTGAGTTCATTCTTCAGTGTTTCATTCTCTTTCATGAGTTCATCTGTTTCTTCCCTCAGCTTCATTACTTCATTATTGATGGTACCTTTCTGCTTGAGTTCATTCTTCTGTGCTTCATTCTCTTTCTCGAGTCGTTTAATCTCGTCCCTCAACTTCATTACGTTGTTACAAATGGTATCTTTCTGATTGAGTCCATCCTTCTGTGCTTTATTCACTTTCTTGAGTTGTTCTATTTCTTCCCTCAACTTCATCACTATTTCATTACTAATGGTCTCTTTCTGCTTGAGTTCATCCTTATGCGCTTCACTCTCTTTTCTGAGTTTTTCTATCTCTTCCCTCAACTTCATTACTTTATCAAGAATGTCATCTTTCTGCTTGATGTGTTCCTTATGAATCTTCTCTTCACCAAGTCTCTCAATTTCGCTCGTCAGCTTCATCACTTCATTTGCAGCCACAGACTGAACCTCCTCTCCGTGCTCAGGATCATCAATTTCCGATTCCACAGATTCCTCTACATCACAATTCTCAGAATAGCTATCATAAGCACGATCGTCATCAAAACTCGCCAACTTCTCTGGTTGAGAATGCTTAAATGAAGCAGAAGGGGTGAGCAGGCGAATTCCCGATTCAGGTCTGACTTGATCATATCGTTCAGCTAACAAACGATGTTTCCTATAGAAATCTTCAACCATGCTCACAAGCTCTGGCCTCTTCTTGTAAAACATCTCAGCTCTTTGTGCAAAGGAATCTGCATCTCCTTCAATCAATTTTAACATTGCCTTTGTCTTCTCATTCAGCTCTGCCATAAATAAACAACCATATACATATTACTTAATTTCATTTTTACCTCTCAACAACAATAAATCATGTTAATTATTTACACTCTGGTATGTGTTCACAAATCACAAAAGCCTAGATACCATATGCAAATTGCATAGGGAAACAGCCAAAAGATGTCAAGGGAAAAAAGGTTTTGAAAAGTAATATTCTTGAATGAAATAATAACAAAGGCCCATAACCTTTTCACTTTTCAATATTACAAAATACTCAGTCAAAAAATGTCAAGAGAAAAAATGTTTTGAAAAGAAACACTCTTTGAACTACTAACAAAGGTTCATAACCTTTTAACTTTTCCATACTAAATACAGTCAAAAAATGTTCTGAAAAGAAACACCCTTTGAAATAATAACAAAGGCTCATAACCTAACCTTTTCCACTCATGTTATATTAGTATCTCTTTTTGCCCTTCTAACTTCTTTTGAAAAGGGGTTTTCTTTATTTCTCAAAGGTCCCCTCCACTAGGAGGAATCCCCTTCCAATCCAGGCATCGTCAGACAAAAAATACAGATACCTCTCTCAACCGGAATTCAAACGAAGGAGAGAGTTTTCAAATGTTTTTCAGTACAGAATCATGCGGGTCCAAAAATTTAATTTAATAGGCAACAAACAGACTTATATGGGTCTACTTGGGAAAAAAAAAAGAATGATTAGTGAGATGGTCAATCATATGGTACTATGCCTTTATTACAAAGGGTTAGACACCATCAACCATAACATCATTGAATGCATTTCTTGCAAATCATCATTCATTTTCCATATCCAAAATATCATGTGTTTGAAGAGAAAAAAAAAACAATATTTATTTATACTTAGCTCACGGTCAAACTCCGGATTACCAGGACCCCTTCCCCTTTGAACAAGAGGGTTAACACATAATAAAGGGCCAATTTAGTATTTAGTATTAAGTTGTTGCTTCTAGTCTAGTACTACTAATTAATCAATATCAATTGCCTAATTCTTCACCAAAAACTAAAACAACCTAGCACTAAATAAAAAAACATTTTAAAAGAAAATCAATTGAATAAGGAAAAAAAAGAAGTGGATAGTATACCACTGAGTGTAGATTGAAGCCATGTTGATCTTCTAACGGTGGTGTTGTCATCAAGCCACCACCAGTGTGACTGTGACGGTTGATTCTTCATCTTCATAGTACTTTCACTCATCTTCTTTTTCCTCACTGTTTCTTACTTAGATATCACCAAAACCAAAAACCTAGTACATATATATATAACAAAAAATAAAAAAGTTAGTCAAAAAACAAATTACTATAAAAGAAAAAACATTAAACAACATTGAATAGAAATAGAAATAGAATAGTATATAAAACAACGTTGAATTCCACAAACAAATTTGCGGAATTACCTACCATTAAGATAATGACCAAAAAAAAAAATCATTTTCCAAAAAAATAAAATAAAAAGTGAGTCAAAAAAAACATGAATAAAAATGAAAAATAAATAAGGGATAATAGTAAGAATGAAAAGAACCAAAAACATCAAATTCACATGAAGGGACAAATGCATGAACCGACTTTTACATTGACACCGCCTCTTCGATTTTCACAAGGCAGCACATAGAAAAACACAAACAAAAAAAAAAGTTTCAAAAACTAAAATGATAAACATTAAACACATACAAATAAATAAAAATGGAAACTTTTTCTATAATAACGTTGACCCAGTTGAATAAAAAACTTCAAGAATGGCACTAACATGAAGAAGAAGTAAAAAAGATATGATCTTTGCAATGAAGAAGAAAAGAGAGAAGCACCCACCTTGGTTGAATTGAACAAGAACAAGAACAAAAGCAGAGAGCGGTAGAAGTGCAGTTTCTGTTTGGTTTTGAATGTGTTTGTTTTATTTGAGAGGGTTCAACCTGTTATGTTGTGACACGTGTGTTTGATATTGACAGGACCTATATCCTCGAGCTAAATGCCAATAGAATAGAATAGTCACTCAATCAGTTACTAGAGATTCAAAATTTGTTTGACTTGGTGATAGTATTGTTGAGTTTAGTTCATTACAGAACAAAGGTTTCAAATTCTAAAGGAGGGAAAAAATGCATGTTTTGTGGATTAGTATTAAAAATGCTGCTTAAAATGGTGATTAAATTCATTAATTAATTACTGGAAAAGGAAAACAGGAGGAGGAAGCGTGACTGTGGGCGTTGGATGGATGTGAAATGCGCTCTTGTTGATGTTATGTTCATATTCATATGATTTTGCCAAATATATAAAGAATTTTGATGTAACCGTTGGAAGCAAATGAGTCAAACATATCATCAAATAAACTTCCATCTATACTTTGGTCAATAGTTGTCAATAAACTTCCATTTATACATTGAGTCAAAGAAAAAATCAAAAGTAAATAGTCAATGAACTTAAAAAATTAGATAAAATTGTGAATTGGTATCAATAATAATAATAATTGTTAAATAAGTTTTTCGTCTCTAAAAATTTATTGAATTTTGATTTTAGTTTCTAAAAAAATATGTTTAGATGCTCCCAAAAAATGTTCTTGTTTTTGTTTCTTAATGATTAGTTTATCTTCATATTAATGTCAAAGTTATGACCATTTTATTATGTTTAAGGGAGTGTATTGGATTGAGATTTTAAAAGACAATTTTGGTAGAAAAAATCTTTAAGATTTTAAAAGACTTCCTATGATTGTATTGATTCTATGAGATTTTAAAAGACTTTTTACACTCAAGATTTATAACAAAGATTTTAATGGATTTATAACACTGATTTCAATGGATTTATAATAACTTTTACACTAAAGACTTTTAAGTTTTTTTTTAAAATTTGAATAAAGAGAAAATAACCGATTCAAAACTATTTTACTAACTAAGTGATTATTGCTTTTCCGTAAAAAAAACAAATCAAAGTGAGTATTGTGTAAAAATTGGCTCTACATTTTGTTTGCTAAGCGACCCATGACATTCACAAGGAAGTTTACCAACTTTGTAGTTTCATTCATGATCCAAGCTACATAACTATCTTTGTTTTTACTCTTTTCTCGCTTATTTTCTTGTTGTGAATCCTTCATTTGATCACTGATATGTATAAGGAATGAACTAGTCATTTCACCAGAACAATTGTTGTTTCCTAATTGTCAAAAGTTTTATGACTATATACCAAATAATATAATTCAATAAAAATAAAGAAAAATATTAGCTAATAATAAAAATAATACTCACTTATTATAAATAATGATAATAACAATAATAATAACCAAAACAACAACACAATATCAATGAAAAGAAAATAATTAATCAATATAAGCAAATAATATCAGTGAAAAGAAATTCTGTCAAGAGGAAAAGAAATCATAAAATAAATTATATCAAGAAGAAAAGAAATCATAAAATAAAATAAAAACAATAAATTGTTGTAAAAATAAAACAAATCAGACAAAAGTAAAAGACACAAAAAAAAAACAAGAAATTGGAATAATAAAAACATGGCAGAGAATGAATCAGAAAAAAAACAACAAATCATAACAAAAACGGTAAAATAAACAAGAAATGAAAAGAAAAAAACATGGCATACAAAATAAAAAGAAATTGTACCAAAAGAAGAAAAAAAATCGGTTAAAAACAAGAAAGCGTAACAAGTATGTATATATGTTTGAGGAATTTGACAGAGAAAAGGAAGAAGAAGAAAAAATCGGCATCTTACATATGACGGCAAACAAGGTTTGGAAGAGAATGGTGAATCTCAAGGGTTTGTGTGAGATTGTTTGATGAGAGTAGTATTTATATTTTTAACTAAAAAGTCTCACAAAATCCATTCCATCCAAGAATCCATCAAATTCTATAGACTTTTGAATACACAATTTATAAGTCATGAGAAATCTCAATTGAATACCACTAGACTTTTTTGTTATAAAAAGTCTTTTAAAATCTCTTGAAATCACAATCCAATACACCTCCTAAGATTTGTCCAAGTTATGTCGATCTACTATGTCCAACTCATATGCGTCCATATTATGTTTAGAAAATGTCAACAACATCTCAAAATTATGACCGTTAAGGACCAAAAATGAAAGGGAAAAATTTAAGAGGTTGAAAACATCTTGTTTTAAGGACGGGTTGCATTAATGATTAGTTTATAACTATTCTAGATGAGATTGGAACTTCATCTCCTTCAGGTTACCATGTCAAACTCTTATTTACCACTTAAGTAACATATCATGAAGAATTCAATAAACTTCCATTACACTAAAATATAACAGTAGGTTTATTCCTTGGAACTCGAAATCGAATCCCGAACTTAAACAATCATTGATCAAATTTTATACCAAGTATTTTAGCCTTTTTCGGGATTAGATGTGAGATTTGTTCATGTTGGCAGCATATTTTCAATTAAGCGATTCAAGTTGCATGTATTTTGACCAAACGTGAATCCTTATCAATTTGTGTATAGATCTATTTATTAATGTTTTTGTGCAAAATTGATAGTAGTAGTAGTATGAGTTATATTTATTTAATATAAGAATAATAAACATTTCCATAAATTTGAAATCGATGTTATATTTACGGACAAAATGATCAAAAAGAATTTTATAATCAGAAACGAGAACAAAATTAGAGAATAACCTGAATTATAATAGTTAGGAGTATATGAAGTCTTGTAAGTGCATAAGAAGTATCGAAAATTCTACAAATTCCAATGATAGAGTATATCCATCACGATAAAAGAAGCAAGAATCATGAGAAGAATGATGCATATATGGTTCGAATTGGATATTGTATCAGTCTGCAACATCAGCTAGGAGTACAAAACAGCCAAAATAATGATAGCTCACGGTTATTGTTGGAAGTGCAAGTTCCTCATAAAGTAAGAAAACTTACTTTGGAGAGTTTTCAAGTTCCTCGTAAACCTATAGTTGTGTTTTGTGTGATAATATACAAAAGATAACAAATACCTATTTTTCAAATGCTCTAACAGTATACAATGATGGCAACATGTGGGACTTCCGATTCCAATATCGCATACGTTGAATGGATTCGAGGATAGTAGTGAAATTGTGTTTAAGATCGCATGTATTGAATCCAGAACAACAAGCCACTTTTGGATGCACATTTGGTCCATTTGGAAACAAAGAAACGGTCTAATTAGATGACAAATTGCGTAGGAAAGTGGCATACTAGGGGTAGGTCATCAGCAAATTGGAGCAAACCAATTATGGGTTGCTTCAAATGCAATGTTGATGCCACGTTTGATAGAGTGAGATACATAGTTTGTCTTGGAATGTGTATTTGGGACGAGCAAGGGAGCTGTGTGATGGATATATGGGACAAATTCGTGATCCTGCTTCTCGCGAGATCCAACATTACACTTTTTTTTAATACAAAATACGTAGATAACATGACAATAGAAGACACTTTGCTTTTTGTTTTTTTACTTAATTTTTGGTTTATAATAGGAATAAATTTCACTATCTTTACTGCTATATATAAGCTCATTCTAATTTACAAGATGTAAAAGATGAGATTGTTTGCATGGGAGGAAGAGCAGGTAGCCGAGTGTGTTTTTTTGCTGGATAATTTTGTTGTGTAGGAAAATTTTGTGGCTTTGGAAATATGATTCTGATGAAGGCTATTTGGTAAAAGAAGTTTGTTGGAACAAAATAAGTTTTGACAATACCTCTAGAGTTTTGATGATAACAAGATATTAAAAGATCAATTGGATATGCTATTATTTGTTATGGTGTGCAGGACCATAGACAAAAAAATTAAAATGTATCAATCATGTATTGGTTATGATATAACAAATGTAGAGCAAAGAATTTTCAAGAGAAGTTAAGTCAGAATCTGGATAAGTCAGACTCTGAAGGCAAAGTAGAAGCTGGAATACTCAAACTCTAGAAGTCAGACTCTGGATAGCCGAAGACTAAAAGTACAGAAGTATCTGCAAGTTCAAGTTATGGATGTTCTAAAGTTTCAAAGAGTCATTGGATGTCATTATTAGTGAAGGACAACAATACAACCTTATCTCCAACATCCCATGTGTATTTGTACGAAGCTACAACTGTGTCTCTTTGGAAAAGAACGGATAATTCCTTATCAAGGAAAGGTTTCAAATTCATTTCTTCATAGGACATCAACCAAATCAAGCAACAAATCAATGATGTTTGGTCAAGCTTCTCTAACAACTCTAATGATGTGTTTGCACTATTCAACGTCTCTTTTCCCTTCAACCTCTATGTAAAGGATTGAAGACTTGAAGAATAAACAAGACTTTGCAATTTTTCATAGTGTCATTACTCTGTCAAATTGAAATACGCATCAAACACTTAGAATTTCTTATCAACTTTCACATCTTAGAAATTCATAAGTCTTAGAGTCCGAAATGTGTTGTATTTTGTGAACACATCTGATTGTAAATTAAGTGTTCAATTCAAACAATATTTCTTTATAATCTTTGTTTGTAAGAAGTCTCTTGCTTGCATGCTTGAGCACTGGAAGTCTCTTGTTTGTGTGCTTGAGCAATTGTAATCTTGTGTGATTATAGTGAAAAATCTCTTGTAAGTGACAAGAGGACTGAACTACTTCTAGAATGTGGAAGGAACCAAGATAATTGCTTGTGTCTTTCTCTTCTCTACTTTCTATCTCTTTATATTCGCTACATTTAACTCTGAACAATGATTCAGATTCTGAACTCTATCATAAGTTGAACTTTGGACTTTGTTAAGAAGAAGAAGAAACTAACATAATTCAACCCTCTTTCTTGTGTTTTTCTCACCATCAAAGTTAACCATATTAAACGCAAAGAGATCAACATAGTCATGATTCTTATTCATCTATTATTTGAAATAAATGGATGCCTCTCAAAGTCACATTATTTGCTTGGAGAACTCTAAACAAAAGTATTCCGACAAAAGATAACTTGGTTTGTCGTAGAGTGGTTCTGTTAAACTCTTTCTTATCCTCAAGAGGATGTGGAAAGTAGGAATATATCAATTATTTACTTATGAATTGCACCTTCTTTCATAGCATTGAGTCTTATGTTTTGTGTTGGTTGAAATTTTTTGGTATTCTTCCGTCTGTTATCTTCATGTATGCCTTGCAATTTATAGGCATGCAATTGTTCAAGAACGACATTCAGTATTGGAAAACAATATTCAATCTTGTAAAAGAAAATCATCTTAATCATATATAAAGTTAAGATTGGAAAACAAAGGTCAAATTTTATCTTCAAATGTTGAAATCATCCGAGGGAAAGTAAGGATGATTTACTGAACAATTTTATGTAAGATTTAAACAATAGCAATAGAGTAACTTTTTACAATAAAGTGATTAATGCCCCTTTGACTCACAATCTTCAAACCCAGGTGGATTATCCAAACATGCTTGTCTCATGTATTGTAGCCATGTCTAGGATTGGATGTGAGGTTCGTTGGAAACATGTTTTCAACGAATAGTATCATATTCTCGATGTTTTGGCCAAATACAAGTTTAGTTTTATCATATCAATTATCTATAAATGCGGTTAATATTGTTTTATTTTTATTTTTTTGGTACAAGTTTTTTTAGGCATATTAATAATATTAATGAGATGTATATTTTTATAAATGCAAGTTTCGCTAACATAAGAGTTGAAGAATGGTTCAGGTTTCCTATGTGACAACAGTAAATATACTTTGTGGGCTTTTAGATTAAGACAAATGTCAAATACAAGGCCCACATAGTTATTTTCCACAACCTTATTTGTCAAATACCTTATAGATTATTTTACATAAGACTTATCAAATACTCTTCGGAGAGAAGAGTCCCTTGCAAAGAGAAGCCCTAGTCAAACCATCATCGCATCCATCGTGCTTGGCTCATCGATGCAAATTCAATTTCAAGTCGCGTTAGTTGCAACACACCACTTTTTATTTATGGCTAAAACACCGACACTTCCCAAACCATTTTTCTAGTGAGCATCATCTACATTAATCTTGTAAATGTTTGTTGGTGACAGAATCCACTTGGATATTTTTTCCTATTTTTAATTATTGTTTATGATCGTGTTGTTGCAAAGGTTTCTTTGGGGACCTAGATGGGGAAAGTGCAATTTTGCCTATGGATTCGACTAATTGTGTTTTCTAGTGGTGATTATACAAGGATCTTTAAAGGAGCCGCTTTATTTGAAGATGATTTAAACTACTCCTGCTACACACTTTGTGCATAACAGGTATATTTTAATGTTCAATTTTTTTAATTTCCGGACTCCAAAATTTATACATATCTAATGCCCCCCATTTCAACTATGTTTGTCATATCTTCAATTAAGAAGTATTTGAGTCATTTGGTAAATGACTTTGTACTTTAGTGAACCAGATCCTTAATGTCGATCAAAACTGGGGTGGGGGAGAAGGGAGGGAGAGAAGGGGTGGGTGGCTAGGTAACTCAATTGATTTGAGATAAGGGTTAAAGGAGTTGAAGGTTTTGGGTTCGAACTCGAATGAATGATTAAAAATTAATCTAATTAATTACCAATATTTTCCATTAAATGAAATTTTGATCAAGAACAAATTTTTTGTTGATTCAAGCTACTGATTTACAGACATCGTAAATTAATTGCTGTAGAAATGTCGCCAAGATTGGTCACAATCCCAACTATATATTGATGGGTATCTGTAATTTTAAATTGGAAATTGCTCTTTAAAGTTCTAAAATTGCTTTCACGTACCCGAAAATTACCTTATTATCCTTAACAACAGTTAACTGTTGCTCATTCCTAAGCTAAATGTTAAGGAGCAGACAACGGTTAACTGCTGTTGGAGGTACTAAAGGTAATTTTGGGCACATGAAAGCAATTTCAAAAGCTTAAAGAGCAATTTCCTTCTAAATGTATGCTTCAAGAAAGAAATTGTTGGTGTGTTTGTTTCAATATTAGCATTCTGATCTGGAAGGGTGAGAAGCATGAATGATATTTGATACGCAGTGCTTATCGCTTTCACGTTAATGAATTATAGATACAACTCACATTTGATTTGCAGAAAGGTGACAATTTATTTGGTACATTAAAACTCCACTAGATGTAAAGAATTAATATTGTCGAATGAACAAAATTTCCTTCCAACTAAGTCGAGGCTGCAAGATCGTGGGGTAAATGTCCCTCTTAACTGTGTTCTTTGTGATGGAGGTTTGGAGGACAACTTTATTTGTTGTTCGTGTGTCTAAACAAGGTTTGTCGTGGGCAAAGATGCTTGTGGAATATCATGCAACCATTGCTGAGGTGTGACAATTTCTGTGAAATAAGTCTTGAAGCTTTGCAACAACTTGATGACAATCTTTCTAATGTTTGCGCACTGATGGTATTTAGATACTGAGGTAGCACAACATGGTTTAGAACCAATCAACAGATACACCTCAACAAGTGTAGACCCGTGCCATTCATGTTTTAGAAGAATGGTCTTTGGGCCAACATGTTCGACTAAGTTTGAGCAACAATGTTGTGCATACTAGCCAAGTGAGACATATCAAACCACTATATGGAAGATTAAAATGCAACATTGATGTTTCGTTCTCTACTCATCATAGCCGAGTAGGTATAAGCACATGTTTTAGCGAACTAACAATGGAGTTATTACCTCCAAAGCTGAGTAGATTTCTCCATCATGTGCAATTGATGAAGGTGAAGCTTATGAGCTCCTTCTTGCTTTAAAACGGGTGCACAATCTTCAATTAAAATCAATGATTTTGAGTTAAATTCTAGATGAGTTGTCAATCTGATTAACAATAAAAAAGACATTGTCTTAGAATTCCGTATTAATTTTGACCATTATAGACATGTAGTCACCTTCCATATGAAAAAAATAAAAAATTGTAGAACACAAGCCCTAAACCCATTGGATAAGTCCCAACTCCCAACCCAACAAGCCCACACAAGTACCACATTACCCTCAATCTCATCACATAAGTCATAAGAATATTCCTCCCTTCTTCTCTACCCTTTGCCGTTTCTCACTTTACTCTGCCTCTTCTCTCCTTTCCCCGCACTCTCTGCAACAACCCAAACCTCAATTTTTGTTGTTCAATCACTCTGATGGAAGAAGGGTAGTGAATTTCTGCGATTTCCTTCAATTTTCTCGGTTTGTTTACTTGATTTCACATTGCTTCAATTTTAATTTTCAAAATTCACCATGATGGAAGTTAGTTTTTGTACATGCAATTCTGGTTACTCATAGTGCTCAATTTCATCAACAAAATATATTTTTTCTGTTAAAAATTTGATTTTTATTTATCAGCTTATGTTTAGAAGAATTGGGTAAGTTAATTTAGTAGAATTGAGGAATTGGGTGGAGTTGGAATTAGGTTAACGATGTCATTTAGGAGTATGATCATGGATAGGAAGGGATTTGACGTGAAATTCGGGTATAATATGAGATCAAGATCACAGTCACACTGTGATGTTAATGTTATTGCCGATGGTGCTTTGGTGATTGATGATGGGTTGAGTCAGAGTTGTTGGGCTAACATGCCCCATGAGCTTTTGAGGGATGTGCTTATGAGAATTGAGGTTTCAGAGGATACTTGGCCGGCTCGGAAAAATGTCGTTGCTTGCGCCGGTGTTTGCAGGAGCTGGAGAGAAATCGTGAAGGAACTTGTTAAGCCTCCTCAATTGTCCAGCAAGTTGACATTCCCTGTCTCCTTGAAGCAGGTATCACTTGTCTCTATCTCAATGTATCTTTAATTTTTTCAGCTGCAAACTTGTTCTTTTGTGATAGCTTTCTGAGTTAAGCTCAGAGAAGTTTGTGATTGACTTGACATACTTTTTGAGCTGAATTGGGTTTGTTTTCTTGACAGTAGTATCATTATATTTTTCACTGGTATTTGTGATCTTGATGAGTTTAGATGTTTTGCAAATGTTGTTTACTGTTTGATGCCGCTCTTACGTTGGTGAAATTAAAAATCAATAAAACCAATATTTGTTGAGCAGGAATGGCTGAGGAGTGGGTTGTTATCTTGGTTGTTGCGTGGTGCAGTGAGTTCCCAACCCACACCTTGGTTGTTCCGTGAAGCTGTGAATTCTCAACCCACACCTCATTCAAAGATAGTGAGTTAGTGAGAGAGAGCAAGAATGATTGTTGGCTTTGGCACATTTTTGTAAATGAAAGCCAAGAAACATTCCTGCTCTTTCACTAACTCTCGTTGAGTGAGGTTGGCTTTGGCGTATTTTTGTAAACGAACAATTTCATTTACAAAAATACGTCAAAGCCAACAATCATTCTTTTTCCTTACCCTAACTCACTCTCTTTGAGTGAGGTGTGGGTTGGGAATTCACCGCACCATGCAACAACCAAAGTAACAGCCCACTCCTCAACCATACCTGCTCAACAAATATGGGTTTTATTGATTGTAATTTCACCAATGCAAGAGTAGCATCAAATAGTATACAAAGTACAAACAACATTTGTAAAACATATTGACTCATCAACATTTCTCAAGTGAAGCATAGTCCTCAATTCAAGATCACACAGTGAAAAATATAACGAAACTGCTGTCAATTAAACCAAACCATTTCAGTTCAAAAGGATGTATAGTTTCTTCGACTATCTTCCTTGTGAATAGTGGCATTGGTGTCCTAAGGATAATATATACACCATTGCCTATAACTCGAAATAAGCATTGAATTTTGATACACTTTTTTCTACTAAGATGCAAAGGTTTCATCTAATGTGTGTAGTGCTGAATAGACTTGTCTTTTCATGTTTCTCAACTTTTTTTCAATTGGGAAAACAAACTCCAATGTAACATGGGTTTAAGCATGAAACTATTTTAGTTTTATTCTTATCACACAAAGGAAACACAACTATATCTAAATTAAAAATTAGTATCATCTATAAATGACTTGTTATTTTCATCATGCAGCCTGGTCCAAGGGGCTCTCTCATCCAGTGCTATATTAAACGAAATCGCGGTGATCAAATTTATTATCTTTTTCTCAGTTTGAACCAAGGTAAGTGCTGCCAGAGATTTAAATTTAAGATGTGTGGTATAATGTGTTCTATATTCTGTGACACATGGGTTGGACTGGGTGTTACTTATTTTACCTTGCAACCTCAACTTGTATGATATTAAGAGAATATCTCTCATCTCTTTATCTATGTTGCCTTTGTAATGTTGATTTGATTTTGCAGCCTCAACTGATGACGGCAAGTTCCTTCTTGCTGCACGCAAGTGTCGACGTGCAACCCACACTGACTATATCATTTCTCTAAATTTGGATGATGTATCAAGAAGGAGTAGCACCTATGTTGGGAAGTTGAGGTATTTTAGTTGACCTATGACATTACTTGTTAATTATTACCTATTACCTTCTGGGTCTGAAATCACTTTTTGGTTCATTGGTAACAGATCAAACTTTCTGGGCACCAAATTTACAGTGTATGATGCACACCCTCCAATTTATGGAGACAGATTTGCAAAGTCCCGCACCACCAGGCTAAGTCTCAAGCAAGTGTCTCCAAGAGTTCCTGCAGGAAACTATCCCATCGTGCATGTCTCATATGATCTGAATGTTTTGGGCTCTAGGTATTAGTTTTTTCACTTGATGTATCTCTCTTTAGATAAAGAGAATACCGTGGTCTGGAAATCATTAGATGAAAATAGCTGTTAATTTTTTTTCCTGTTATTGATTGTTTCTTAGTTTCCTTTCAAGAGTTGGCTCTATTTCCCTGCTATTGAATTCTTACTTAGAATAACTACAAGTTAGTTAACAAAATGTTAACAGGGGCCCTAGGATTATGCAGTGTGTTATGGATGCCATCCCTGCCTCAGCTGTTGAACCTGGAGGTGTTGCCCCGACGCAGACTCAATTTCTTCATAGCAGAGCTGATACTTCTCCATCTATCCCGTTCTTCAGATCAAAATCAACCCGCTCAGAGAATCTCCAATCAGCAGCACCTTTGATAAGTCAAAATGATGGGGAGCTGGTGTTAAAAAACAAGGCTCCTAGGTGGCATGAACAACTCCAATGCTGGTGTTTGAACTTTAATGGACGTGTGACAGTCGCTTCAGTTAAAAATTTCCAGCTGGTTGCTTCTCCAAAAAATGGAGTTTCTGAGGAGGCCCAGGAAAATGTCATTCTGCAGTTTGGAAAAGTCGGAAAGGATGTGTTCACTATGGATTACCAGTATCCAATCTCTGCCTTTGAAGCATTTGCAATATGCCTTAGCAGCTTTGACACCAAGATTGCCTGCGAGTGATTGCTTTGCTGGAACAGGCAAGTATTCAAAGTGCAACAAGATTGTAGTATTTGATTCAATTTAACAATTTTAAAGTTGCTCATTGATGTGATCGTTTAGATTCATGAAGGCTGACATAGTTGCTGATTTTACTTGGCAGGTTTTAGCGGGTTGGAATTGGCCCTCACAGTATTGCAGGTCTGATATAGGCAATATGTCTGCTTTCTGTTTAGTCCAACCCGGCTTCAAAGTCTCTCCCCTTTCCCCCCTTCTCCCTTTTATTTTGTATATAAGTGACTTGTGTGCATTATATTTAACAAACATGGAACATATGTTGTATTTTGTGTTTAGTTTGCGAACCAACTTATGTTTTTTTGGCCATGAGATTGTAGACAACGACCTTAGATGCAATTGGTTTGTGAGCTTTCCAGTTGTGTCTGTTTGATGGCTTTTGGTTTTCAGAATGTATGTACTTGCCTGCTTTTGTTGCTACATTCCTTTCACAGATTATCCAATATTCAATTGGTACAAAGTTTGCTCCCAAGTCTTTGTTGTGTTATTCGTAGGTCTGCATGCAACAAATTACTAAATGATAACTGATAAGAATCGTTTCTTAACTAATGATGTTAAGGTATTCAAATTCAGTTGTAATTTTGCTTGTGTGCATACAGTGTTTTTATGTGTGCATATTGTTTTTCTTTTCAATTCATTAAATTTATCATCTGGTGCTTTTTGTTTATTAGGAAAATGTAAAAAAAAAAAGAAGCTGTTATTCAAAGTGTGTTTTCTTTTTTTAAACTACTCTATTGAGATACAAACATGTTTTTTACAATGTAAACAAGCTTCTTAATGCCTGTTCAAAGAAAGAGAAAAATAGACAAGCTTCTAAATCATAGAATGTAGTTTTCAAACTTTACGGCCATATAATAATGCTGGCAATTTGTTTTGACATGAAGCAATGCTATGTATGCTTATTTTGGATTATTTTTCAATTCGTGGAAGTTTTTTTTATATTAGAATATGGGTGTGTTTAGATTAACTTGTCTTTGAACTTATGAAAAATAGTATATGCACATAAATAAGTTTTTATGTTAATTTGTAAGTTCACATTAATGAAGATTGTATTTTCTTAAGTTGTTTTTTTTCGTAAACTAGCTTGATAAGCTTATGAATAGTACATAAAATCTCATTTGTTTGCATAAGCTTAAAAATAAGCCTTTTTTAAGCCAATCTAAATGAGTCCTATTTAAGCCAATCTCATTTATCTAGATTCTTGCTCTTTAGTCTAAATTCCTAAGTCGGATCCAATTTCATAAATCTTTTGGCCTATTTAGACACAAGTAGTAGCACGAACCTCTCAACCATTCATAAATCAGTAGTATTAAGGATGTGTTTGGAAAACGATTTTAAAGATAGTTTATATTTAGAGATACATTTACATTTTTTTTCTTCTTTCAAACGAGTTCTTATAGTTAGAGTATGATATTTGAACATAAAAAATAGGACAAATTATTGGACAGTTTATATAAATAAGTGTTGATTTGGTTAAGAGAAAGAAAGAAAAAATGATAATAAAAATCTCATGAGTTGTTTTTAACGTGATTTTATAAGTTGTCACTTAAGTATCCAAATTTTGAAGATAGAGGAAGTAATGTATTAGTTAGGAGAAAAATAATTTGAAGACCATCACGTTACATATATTAATTCAGATTTATTTAAAAAGCAATTGTTTGGAAGGGGAAGGAAATTCAGGCGGTGTGGCCTTTGAGTCAGACTAAAGCTTCTTGTCGGGTTCTTTCTTGTCTCTTATTCATTTGTGTTGGGTCATAATCTCGTCCTTTCTCACTTGCAACCAAATCTAAAAATTAAGTTTCTTTTCTTTTTCTTTGTTTTTTATATGAAAATGGAAATACATTCTTAAATGTTTTTTTATCGCTTTTAACTAAAATACTCATGATTTTTTTATGTCTTCAATTTTTTCAAAATTTGTTATAGTCACGGAATATATAGTTTTGGTTAAGAACCATAATAAAATGCACTTAGGGTTGGTCCAATTACCTTCCCTACGCTCTAATATTTTGATGTATTGCTCTAGCTAGATAACTTCATATTATTATAGATTGTTCGAAAAAAAACTTTATATTATTATAACATGCCACTAAAATTAGAGAAATGATATTTGTACAACCATTTTTAAACAATTTTTATGACAATTTTCTTTTTCATACTCACATTATATTTTTACTTTCTCTTTCTATTACTTTGATTTTTGTGCCAATACATCATTTTCTTTGTAAATCAATAGTTGTCATTGAAATTGTTGTTCAAATAACACAACTTCTAAAATTAACTATCTTAGAATACTAACAAGTCCCCTCGTTTAAGGATTTTGTTTGTAAAAAACAAATAATTATTTTTCTATATAAAGCTGCAGAATTACTACATGTATTTTCTAAATAACATTTTTTTTATATGAATTCTTAACCAAAGTCCCTAAATAGCAGTTAGCACGACCCTTATCCATAACGTGGCTTTACATTAATTTTTGTGGACGTTAACATTTTTGGCACATTCTTCACGGTGACGGCAGCAACACACAGTGTCAGTGTACAAAATGGTGCACATAAAATGCTGTCCTCACTCATGCCAATAATACCGTCATCATCACCAACCGTTTTTCAACTCTCCTCAATTTAAAAAGCTGTAGTACGAAAAAAATTCCTGCTTACGACACTTTCAATCAAACTTAACCATATGCTTGCAATTCAAAGTACAGATTCAAGATTGAAACTCCTAGATAGACTTCATTTAGCTTTTAGTTTGTACAACGTTTGATTTTGATCTTTCAAGTTCTTTTGCCAATTGTAGTTTATGGTTAACTAATTACTGAATCCGTGGTGTCATTTTATTAAAATATTTGAGACTAGACAATTTAATTTAAGATTTAAAATAACTCAAAATAAAAAATTGACCATCAGAAGAATTTAATAGGATGTTAGATGATTAGGGCTTTAAGAGAAGAAAATTCAGGACTTTGTTTACTTAAATTTGACATTTTAGTTGGCAAGTTTTAAGTCATAGTTTTAAAACTCGGCTCGGTCATCAACTCGGCAGAAGCACTGAGTCACTGAGTCGATGGTCGAATCATCGGGTCACTGGTTGAACCGCATGGCTGAGTCAGATCAAACCGGATGACTCGATTATATAACTCGGTGTTTAGATTATACATGTATAGGTATTTAATCATATTAAATCGGTGACTCGGTCACTCCAAAAACTAAAATAATGACACATGTAATATAGAATAAAAATAAATATTCAATAAACATAATTTTATAGACTAATTATTATGAGTTTTAAATGAAATATTTGAGTTTGATAATTATATATGCTTATGTTTTTTTTTTGTTGAAATGATTATATATGCTTATGAGTTTGACAAGGTTTTTTTTTTATTTTTTTAAAGATGATTTTGATAAAGATTATATACTTTTATTTTATGAGGTATTTTTATCATAAAAAATAAAAGAAAATTGAAAGATATTTACTTTATAATAAATATTTCGTGAGATGATAATATAGGCAGTGATCTTTATCCAAACATGTGTTATTATAATTATAGTAAAAACAATTTGAACACAACAATTGATAGTGTTTCAGTGGCTGGGAGAGTTTTCTTTAATTGTTGGGTCAAAAATTGAAAAGTTGAAGGATCAAAATTGCTCAAAAAAGACTAGTGACCAAAATTACACATAATCTAAACTAGAGGGTTAAAAATGAAGGGACATATCAGTATGCAAGAGTTAAGGTTCGAACTATGAATTTCTTATTTATTCACTTTAAGGCGTAAAATTTTGACCATTAAACTACTTGACCAAAAATAAAATGTAGTTAAACTTGAAAGAAATAGTAAGTTGTTCAATCGAAAAATTATGTGTGCTCTCTCTGGGCAAGGACTCTTAGGCCCAAAGGATTTATCTGGGCCTAACGAATTCAAACAAACATAATCAAGGATTCAAATTTGAAAATTGGTTTTTCCACTTCAAACAAAGCTAAGAAACACCATGAAATGACAAGTTTAACCCCAACGACAGTTAACTACCGCTGTAATTTATGGTTAAACTTGTCATTTCACGGTGTTTCTTAACTTTGTATGAAGTGGAAAAAACAATTTTCTTCAAATTTACCTATCAAAGTATGATTCGATTGATGAGAAACAATGTTGGTCTTGTACTCGTCGAGTTACTTCATCCAAAATAACAAATGAAATTGAAAACAATTTAGATTTGCTCTTTATAGTGCTTTTTGCATGTTTATGGGGCTTTGAAGATTACAATTCAAAATTTTCAAAGAGTTTAAATAAGAGAAAATCAAAATATGATAAGAGACTATTCAAACCGGTTAGGTTTCAAGCTCCAAAAAGACAAGTTTCAGGTTGAATTAAAAAAATCATCTCTTAAAAAGTTTTTTTTTACGTTTATCTCATAAAAAGTTGATTTGCTTAATCTTTTTTAATTAGATCGTATAGAAATAATTTTCTAGTCCCTTTTAAAAAAGATTGATTTTTGTTCCTACATAAATTGTCTGGTACAACCTGATAATAATATATTTCCATAAATATATTGATTCATTAATTCTCATAAATTAATTTTCTTATTACAAAAGTTGATTTATGTTTGTAAAAACAGTTTCTAACAATCATATATTGATGTTTGAGGATCCAAATATCTAACAAATATCACAAAATGATTGAAAATATATAAACACTTGACAACAATTATATAAGGTTTGATTTTATCCCTCAATTTTTTAGGAAAAAAAGGTTATGGTACTTTGAAGAACACTTGGGATGTAAGTAAAACATATCTAATATTGTTCTAAATAGAGATTAAACTTGGATGTTGTTGATTGAGAACTAATTTTGAACTTGAATTAAAATTGAGAATTTCACTTTTGATTTATTAATTTAAGTGTTACAAACTTTAATTAAAGAAAGGATGAAACACAAATAATTTTGGAATTATCTCACAATCTCAATCATTCTATCACCAACCCTTAGATGCTTATTGGGGATTTCAATGAAACTCTAATGCCAAGTGACCAAAGAGGAGGTATTTTCCAACATTCTAGAGCTGCCTTATTTGTGAATTTCATGGATTCTTGCAACCTGCTTGACCTTACAACTAATGGTGGGCGTTTTATCTGGCATTGCAATAACAATGGTCTTCGCATTCTGTCAAAAAAATTAGATAGGGGAATTGCTAATGTTGATTGGCGCCTTGCATTCCCTGAAGCTTTTGTGGAAGTTCTTTGCAGAACTCATTCTGATCATAATCCCCTCCTTCTCCCTTTTGGAGGTCTTCCTTTAGCTAGAGAACCTAGACCCTTCCGTTTTGAAGCAGTTTGGATTAACCATGCAGATTATTCAAATTTGGTTGAAGAAGCTTGGATTTCTTCTAACCATAATCCTATCGCTGCGTTAAACAAGGTAAAAGAGAACTCTGTTATTTTCAATCATGAAGTCTTCGACAATATTTTCAAAAGGAAGAGACATATTGAGAGTAAGCTCAAAGGTATTCAGAATTATTTGGAGCAAGTTGATTCCCTCAACCATATTCTCCTTGAAAAAGAATTGCAACGAGAATACAATCACAATCTCTTCCTGGAAGAAATGCTTTGGTACCAAAAATCTAGAGAAAAATGGGTAAAATTTGATGATAGAAACAACCCTTTTTTTCATGCATAGACCATCATCAGAAGGAAAAAAAAAAAAAAAGAATCCATAGACTTCAACTACCCAATGTGTATGGTCTTCTGATAGCGAAGCATGCATTTTATCACTTTTAAGCCCAGTTACTAAAGAAGAGGTTACTGTTGCCCTGTATTCCATGAAACCTTACAAGGCACCTGGTCCAGATGGTTTCCAATGTATTTTTTTCAAGCAATACTGGCATATTGTAGGGGATGATATTTTCAACCTTGTTAGCTCCGCCTTCCACACTAGTTATTTCGACCCTAGCATATCAGATACTTTGATCTCTCTCATACCTAAAGTCGATCTTCCAAATACTTACAGAGATTTTAAATCGATCAGCCTTTGCAATATTGTCTACAAAGTTATTACCAAAGTTTTAGTTCACTGACTAAGACAGATTCTTGATACTATTATTGGACCCTACCAAAGCAGTTTTCTGCCAGATATGGGAACTTCTGATAATGCCATTGTTTTGCAGGAAATTATCCATTGCTTGAGAAGATCTAAAAAGAAGAAAGGGCATGCAATTTTTAAGCTTGATTTGGAGAAAGCTTTTGATAATGTCAACTGGGATTTCCTTAGGTCTACCCTTCAAGATTTTGGCTTCCTTGATATCACCATTAAACTTATCATGCATTGTGTTACCTCATCCACTTTCTCGATCCTCTGGAATGGGAATAAGATGCCTCCTTTTAAGCCACTCACGGTCTTAAACAAGGTGATCCACTATCCCTATATCTTTTCATCCTTTGTATGGAAAAGCTCTCTATCGCCTTCAACAATGCTATAATCCAAGGTACTCGGGAGCCCATTCACATCACTAACTCAGGGCCTAAGTTGTCCCATCTCCTCTTTGCAGATGACGTTATCCTCTTCTCCAAGGCTAGAAACTCTCAACCTAGATTTATATCTGATTTGTTTGACCGTTTTAGTCGTTCTTTAGGTTTAAAGATAAATTTGTCCAAGTCTAGAGCCTTTTACTCTTCAGACATCCCCCAAGCCAAGATTGTCAAACTCACATCTATTTATGGAATTAGAAGCACTACTTCTCTTGATAAATACTTGGGCTTCCCAATATTGAAAGGAAGGGCGAAGAGGAATGATTTATATTTTATTATCGAGAAAATGCAATTCAGGCTTGCTTCTTGGAAGAATATATTTCTGAATAAACCAGGTATATTGACCCTTGCTTCTTCAGTTCTCTTATCCATTCCGACTTATTACATGCAGAATAGCTAGCTTCCGCAATCAATATGTGATAACATTGATGAAACAACTAGAAATTTTATTTGGTGAGGCTCAAATGACAAAGGCATCCATCTAGTAGGTTGGAGTAAAATTGCCCGCCCCAAGTTTCTTGGTGGACTCGGTATCCGAACAACTAGGGAAACAAATATTTGCCTTCTTGGGAAGCTTGTTTGGGATTTGGTTCAATCAACTAAAAAACTTTGGGTCAACCTCCTCTCAAATAAATATGCAGCTGGCCAACACGTCCTTCAAGCGAAAGCTAGTTCCAGCAGCTCACATGTATGGTCCTCAATCATTAAAGAAAAAAATGTTCTTAAAGATGGCTATTCTTGGCGAACGGGGTTCGGATCTTCGTCATTTTGGTTCAGCAACTGGAGCACTCTTGGCATCCTTGGGTCTCTTTTTCCTTACATTGATATCCATGATTTGTAGCTCACCATTAAAGATGTTCTCTCTGCTAATGACCCGCACACAAATATTATCTATACCAACCTATTTTCTGAGGCTTCTGAACACATAAACTGCATTCATATGAATTTTAATGATACTATTGAAGATATTGTTATCTGGAGCAATAAAAAAAATGGTACCTATTCTCCAAAAAGTGGCTACATTTGGCTCCTTCAGAATACTAATTCAGCTGGTCAAAACCTGTCTTTATACACTTGGTCTTGGATTTCGAAGCTTCAGCTACCCGAAAAATATAAATTCTTATTTTGGTTGGCTTGCCATAATGTTGTACCAACTTTATCTATGCTGAATCATAGGAATTTAGCTCTTTCTGCTTCTTGCTCCCGTTGCGGTCTTCAGATCGAGACCTTTCTCCACTGTGTTTGTGACTGTACTTTCTCCACTTTGTTATGGCACCACTTAGGTTTCACTAATTCTGATTTTTTTTTCTCTTCTATGGATGCTTACGAATGGCTTAGAAGGGGAGCTAAGGGTTCCCAGGCCAACACTTTTTCTACTGGAGTTTGGTTGTCTTGGCGGCATCAGAATCTTATGTGTTTGGGTGGTGAAACTTGGTCTTTACAACGTCTGACTTGTAACATAATTTTTTTTTTATTGAGAGCATTCTAATCAGCTTTTCTCCTTCTACTTTACGGTTTGAAGACAAGTTTTTGGAAGGTTAATTGGTGTGGAGGTGGGAGTTTTGCTCAAAATATCCAAGACTCTTTTCGATCTCTAATCAAAAGGAGGCAAAGGTGGGGGAGATAGGGGTGATTTCGGAGGTGGGTTGGCATTGGAACTTCCTTTAGTGAAGAAGACTCTTTGTGTGGGAGGAAGAGTTGCTAACTAGTCTTGTGGAGGATTTGGAGGGATTGCGGTGGTCTAATGATGACGATGAATGGAGACGGAATCTTGAAGAGAAAGGTTTCTATTCCGTGAAATCGGCTTACATGAAGTTGGAGGGATTGGTGTTGGGTGAAGATTTGTGGGGAGTAGAGGAGAAGAGGGTGTTTGAAAATATGTGGGCGAGCCCGACTCCATCTAAAGTGGTGGCTTTAGGTTGGAAGGTGTTTCTTAATCGTATCCTTACTAGAGTTAATCTCGCTTTGAGAAATGTTTTACCTCCGGAAGCGTCTACTTTGTGTGTGTTGTGTAATTTAAAGGAAGAATCAGCTTTACACCTTTTCTACATTGTGACATAGCGTGCTCGGTGTGGCTCAAATTGATTTCGTGGTTGAATAATTGGTTCCTAACTCCTCCAAACTTTTTTGTCCATTGGGATTGTTGGAGTGTAGGGGGGGGGGATCAAAAAAGGTAACT
>Ga0315913_1001574_pt1 | contig 25412 bp, 10 predicted proteins | sample MpolsnodulesMG_FD_207736 | JGI IMG/M metagenome (GOLD analysis project Ga0315913, IMG submission 207736) | Medicago polymorpha root nodule microbial communities from Los Angeles, California, United States - small nodules | ecosystem: Host-associated > Plants > Roots > Nodule | place: USA...
GATATCTTTTTTTTTTGACAAAAGCAGAACACTTGAACTTGTTCATTTCCTTTTGCTTGCGGTAGAATTTGCCATGAACTTCTTTTTGACCAATGCCATGAACTTCTTGATTTTATTTTTATAATTTTTATTTCAAAAACAAGGTAAATTTAGTATTAATAATGATGACCTTAATAACTATTTTACATTGAATTTTGACCATGTAGATTTAATCTTTTTTATGAACCAAGTCATACTCATGTAAAAAAAAAAAAACCAAGTGATATTATTTATTTTTAAAAGAACATTTTTCACTAAAATCTGAAGGACAAATAATTGAAATCTTTCCTTTTTCGAGGGGATCAAGGAAATGAAATCTGAAAATATTAGTAATATTATTTGGGTCTATGTTTTCATATTAAAAAAAAAATTGAGAATGGGGCTGGAAAAGACTAGCAGTAAAAAAAAATTGTATCTCCCTCCCATAAAGAAATAAACAAATTAATTGGGTTCAAATTATAATTTTGAACCAGGGGTATAAATTGGAATATAAAAGAATAGGGAGTATAACTTATAACAAGTAAAACAAAATTGATCTAAAATGAGGAAATTTGACAATTTACCCAAGCTAAAACTCGCCAGGAATGCAATGCAAGAAAAAGTTAAAGATTGTTTGGTTTGGTTGATGAAGGAATCTGGTTATTTGGGTGGATGGCCCTACTGAAAAATTGGCAACAATGTAAGTGACAGTCCGAATTGATACAGAGAGAGAGAGAGAAGAGACATTCATTTATTATTGTTTTCTGCAAACAAAGATTAAAGTCAAGTCACCCATCTATCTAGCTATCTTTCTTTGTTTCCAACAAGATCCAAGTCACACATGCACCCCACCTACTTAACTGATTTGACGTTTCAGATTCTCTACTTTTAACGTTTTCGTATCTTACAATTTCTTCCACTGCTGTCATCTCCTATCCTTCATTCATATATTATATACGATGGCCATACTCTCTCCCTCCTTTCCTTGCCCCCTTCATTTTCTTATGGATTCATAACATAATAAGAGGTGGTTAGTATTTATTTATTTATTTATTTTTGGAATTGAACTTAATTCATCTTTGCAAAATCGACATTTAAAGTAGGGATACATCTTCTTATAAACTTTTATGAAGAGTCAGATTTTATTTATTTATATATGTGGTTCAGGTTTATTCCAATACACTATTTCACATCTGTGTGTACGTAAATGGTGTGCGGTCTGATCAGTGGGGATAAACACTTAACATTGTTATAGTTAAGTTGAATTATGGGTGTAAACATTTTTTTTTTGTAAGAGAGGTCAATTCAGTGGTAAAACTTAATTTACAATCTTAAAGGACATGATTTGGTTTTACCGAGACAATTGTAAATGACAATTATCATCATTGTTGTAAATAAGAAATTTTTCTTTCTCATATTTTTAAAATGGGTGCAAACAATCATGGTAATAAGAGTTTTCTATCACGTGCAAATTTGCTGTAACACCTAAGGCTGACGAGGACGAAGTGGTCACTGGTGCACAAGGCACGACAATGAGCGGCTCCCGACAGCTTCTAGAGGAACTGAATCACATCGGAATGAGAGGGATCCTGAGGCTGTGTAGGTATGAGACTACATGGTTGAAGGAAGCCTTATAAGAATTGTTTGGTACTACCTATATCAACAAGATGCATCTTCTTTTTGGTAGTTCATTCCATAAGAACTCCACAGTTAAGCGTGCTTGACTTAGAACAATTTTGGGATGGGTGACCTGCCGAAAAGTTTCCCGGTAAGCGTGTGAGTGAGGACAAAACATGCTAAAAAGACTCGTGTTGGTTTGTAGGGTCAGTCGACAATCCTAAAAGCAGTCTGTGATGTTACATTTGCACATGTTAAACAATTTAATATGATAACTTTATCTTAAAACTTGTGTATTTTATATTAAATATACTACTTTTAATTGTTTTAATATGTGTAATATTGCATATGTTAGACAAACTCTATAATAAAACTTTAAAAAATTGATACAATACACACGGTGAAACCGTGTGGATACACAATGGATCATCATTCTTGCTTCTCAATGCATTCTCACCTTGACTTTATAAAGCTAGCTTCTCACCTAACTCACAGCCATAACGTGATTTTTGAAGAACCCAAACACATACTATTTATAAGTTGAGGCAGTTATGAAAATTTGAAGATTAAAACATAAGAAAGCATGTTTTAATAATCAACATGTTTTTATACCATTAGATTATGACATTTTTGGTTTCTTAACATTAGAGATGGTTGACCTTAAAAGAGTTTAAAGAGTCGTGCATTGTTATGTCTGATATGTTCATGAGTGTTGTGTTTAAGATAATTGATTTCGTCATTCAAAAGAGGTTAGCCTCATAGTTGGTTGTTTGTTTGTCTTTAATTTCGCTATAATTCATACTAAATAATAGTAAATAAAGATATTAATGAGAAACTGTTTTAACGAGCCACAATACAAATTTTTTCTTCCCCATATTGTAGTGTTGATGAGCAATAGACCAAGGTTTACTAGTTTTGTTAGGTGAAAGGGGATTATTATTTTTTATCTATGCAAATGAGAAAGGTCAAACAGGGATTTGTAACTGTTGGCGTATAGTAGTCGTGTACTAATGTTGTGAGGCGAGTGCCTTGAATCAAGGATCAAATATGATGATTCTGAGACAGCCATGACCCCATTAGATTTAGGGCATCGCTAAATAGTTGAATTTTTCATGTATGGCATGCGTATTTTGATCATTTTGAGCCCACTCATAACACTGTGTTAACCATATGTCATGTCAACATTTATGAAATAAAGTTCGTAGCTTTTGTAATTTCATTTCATGAAGCTGCCTTTGGGAAGAAGCTCGTTTTCTACCGACCTTCATTTTGGAAGAAATATAAAACTCAATTTTAAAAATATTTTTATAAGTTTGGGAAGAAGCTCGTTTTGTACCGAGGACCGACCTTCATTTTGGAAGAAATAGAAAACTTGTAAGAGGGACTTATTTTAATTTTTTTTTATAAGTGGGTCTCGCTATTTTTATTTTTTTTTATCTATCTCTCATAAATCGAGTTGTCTATTTCTTAAAAAGATGTAAAGGATCTTAAATCAACTAATATTCTCTCATGTTGAAACAACTTTTAAGAATTTGATCTAGTGCTAAATAGACAAGTCTTTGATCCAGAAGTTTCGGATTCGAGCTCCACCAATACTTAAAAGAAAGTAAATATTATTCTGTGAACCCTAAAATCTTCTCTGCCTAGACGGAGAAACTGTCATCTTACCATAAATTTTCATACTTCTCTAACTAATCGATTTTTCCATTTAAAAAATTATGATAGACTTAAGCACTTGTATGGTGAAATGCAACAGTGATGGTTTTTCTAGCATGAGAATTGGCATGCGTTTAAGAATTGAATATGCATGGAGAATTTTTGTAGGCTAAAACTTTATTCCTGTCTTAAACTAGGGGTACGTGAAAGAGATTGAACACCCGAGTTGCAATCAAAAGTGGCGGTGGATAATATAAATTATCTATGAGTTGATGAAATGTAGTAGAGAGGTATTACTATTAACATGAATGTAGAGTCACACAAGCTATTTTTTACGATTTTCAGATGACATGGAATAATGGCTTTTGATATGTTGAATGTGAATCAAATTGTCAATCGATATTTTGACTTTGATTAAGAAAGAAGTTCCGACAACTCACCTTTATGCATTAGAGATTTATTGATTATCCTTAACTCTTGTCTTTCCATCATTCTTTGATGGAAGGTTATAAATGTGTGGACTGGGTAGCGAAATATGGAGCAAGACTGGAGGATGTTTTGATCTATTGGAGATAGTGTTCAACACCTCTTTCGACTACACTTATTGTCGACTCTGAGGAGACCACCTTCGTTCGGATTTTACTTGTCTTTTTTTACGTTTTTGGTTTTTGTCTTTGTTTTTTCCTTTCCCCTGCATAAAAAAAAAATCTACATAACATTGTTTCTCAAAATAGGCAAGATGAGACACCCAACATCCTATTGATAAACTCAAGTGATTAACCTATCTCTATGCCTTAAAAATTGTGGGTACTTCATGTTAAGAAAAATATTCCAATAATTAAAGAAAACATTATGTGTGATAATGATCAAAATCAAAGTATAAATCAAAGATTCGATCATAATAGAATCATAAACAAATCAAGGGCCATTATTCTACTCCTTAGATTTTTCAATTCTTGATCGCTATCAAATTATAAACCTAGACATCAAGGGATGGACCGAAATGGAAAGGTTTGTGTCGGATCTATAAGATAAAAAAGATGATTCGAAACATGAATATAGTTTAGTTTTCTTTAAGGTGGTAACTAAGCTTACTGAATTTTGCAACGATTCAACCATTAAAACAGGATATTTTGTTGGGTTTAAATCACGCTTATGCTACCCCTAAAAGGGTCATAGGTCACATTAGTTTACCTCACCTTTAAAAAAATCTTACATTGGTGATGACTTTGAGAGCTTCAAATCTATTGGAAAGTTTGACATTTATAAATAGGGAGATAACGTTTAAAATTTGTGAGCAAAAAATAATTGAGATTTTGGCCATATTGATTACTCGAAATCCAGTCCAACCCATCCAAAATTGACTGGATTTATCTAATCCAACCCGAGTGTCTATTGTTGGGTTAAATCTCAAGCTAAGTCAACCCGGTCTAAAGCAACCCATGTACATCTCTACTATATTTTTAACAAAGTATATTAATTAGAAAACATAATCAATACATCTTATAATGTTAAAATCATTTTATATATAAGGTCATTTTTTTTAAATGAGATTTATGTATAGGGATAAAGATATAGTACTAATTAAGAAAAACACATTATTGAAGAAGCTTATAATTTATAATGTTTACTCAACAATTGCCTAAGTTCAACATAATAGTTAATGCAATCACAATAAAATCATTATAGGAAAGGGAAATACATATACTATATATTGCATAAACAAGGTGAGGGGAAGAAGTTAATTTTGATAAGAGTTTCCCATGCAATTGTGTGAATGGGAAACTTGATTAACCTCATTTTTTTTTTCACGTCAAGAACAGAAAAAAACCAACTGATCCATAATTATATAGACTTAATTCCATTTTATATGTATCAATAGAATCCGTTAGACTTTTGAGTAGCTTCCCCAACCCCATGGTCCAACTTTGCTTGCTTGCTACCATCCAACTTTAACCCAAAGTGAATGTGAGGAAAATGTGCCCACTGCATACATATTCATATTTAAACGAGACAATCAGCTGGCAGAAAAATCAGTGGTACCAAAGTATTTGTACCACAATGTAGTAGTTGCAATTCCAACTATATATAGATTGAAGGGAGCAAATTGGCTATCAAAAAGTTGTGATAATTTCATCTTTTTGTTATAGTCATAATATATTTGAGGGTGGTACCAAAGTATCATCACCTCCCTTGTCTATATGGCTAGCAAATTAATATTGTTAAAATATTTTTAAATGGGCAAATGCTAGTAATGTATTGAGGGAGGAATTTATTTTGAACATTTTTACTATTTATTATTTCACTTCTTAACTTCTTCACCTCAATCACAAAGTCAACCTTGTAGTTGCATAATATCATTAAAAGGAAAGCATAAAATGGAATGATCACGTATGTACTAGTCTAGGGCCCCTATAACTTTACCTCATTTTCTATTAAAAATTATTGGACTGTTCCTAATTGTGATGTAAAGAAAAATGATAATTTGTTCAAATTTGTAAAAAAAAAAAAAAAAAACTCAGCTTTGCATGCACGTTTACATTTGTCACCATAGTTGCTTAAATAAGAACGACCCTCGTTATAGGAAGCACTTGAAGTATATTATTGGTTTCCCTTTATATTTACCTTTGGCCTTGAATGGTAAAGTCTCAACAAAAATATTATGTAAACGACAAAGCTATCTCTTATTGTGTAAGCCACACATGTGATGGGAAAAATTGATATGGAACTTTCATGCAATCATGTGCCAGAATGTATGAATATGCTGAAAAAGGAAAAATAGTTATAAATTAAGATTTGAACTCACGTTTTTAGCTGCTGTGCTAAATGCTTCCCTGTGACTGATATCTGGATTACTAGCCTTAATTCTTTGTATTTCCTCCCTGAAACCAAAATATTTGTAGTTTTGTTGAATGATTACATACATATCGGATAAAGTACTACCTCTAGGTAGCCCTATACAGTATATATTTAAGACAAAAAAACAAAAATTAATAAGCTCAAGATGCATATAGGGCTATTAAGTAAGACTAAAATTTGTGACTACTTTTATTTTATTTTTTAATTAGAGCAAAAAAAAAATCCAAACTTTTCTAATACATGGGATGGGAGATAGTATATAGTATATTAATTAATAAGCAATGGCATGCCTAAAATTAGTTTTGATATCATTAAAATTCTGATATCATTATTTGTCTTTTTCCTATAATGTTGATAATTTATTATTTCATATCATCTATTTTTCCCTCTTCAACTAAGACTATTATTGACAAAACAATAATTAATGTTGCATTTCACTTTAAAATGAACTTTTTAAAATGTATTTTCCTCTTGAAATGATGCTATGAGTTTCCAATACTTATTTTGCATATATTTTTTTTATTAGGATTGGAGTGTATTCTATTGCTAAAACTACAATAGTTTAAAAGAAAATTAAAATTTTAATTTGTTGAAAATTCATATAACAAGGATTTAAATTTGTATAAAATTGTTTATGATTAAAACTAATATTGACTTTTTTAAATTTATTCATGAGTTAATGTAGTTTGACCAACACTGTCATTTGAATCATGAATAACCATTCTCATCAACTTTGTGATTAAACTTTGTGATCAAACTCTATTAAACCATATACATTAATTAATTAGAAGAGGTAGATACAAAAAAACACAAAAGCACATGAATAGATGGGGAGTTGATCTTAGAATTGCATATTGGAAAATGTTACTTACTTAATGAACCGATTATAAGCAGAAGGAACACGTTGTCTCTTCTCTGGAGCTGTGTTAATCATAAAATTATATAATTAGCTTGAACTGTCAAAGAAATTGCATAGTATGTAACAATAAGTATATGATTTTCTTTTCTTTTTTTGGTTGAAATAAATATGATTTTCTTCCAGGACCAAAATCAAGTGGGGCTAAAGTATTTAACAACAGGCCCATTAGTTGGAGGAATTACTATCATTATAGGGCAAACTCAACCCACTAAAATGGTATTGAAGTACCACTACCAATAAGAATCATCATGAGGTGTTATAAAGAGTGAGATGAAAATTGTTACTTAAAATAGTAAATGTATCAATTAATTATCATTGAGTGGTTAAAATAAAGATTTTGACATAATTTTGTGAAACTAATTTGCACATGTATATTGGTCTAGTTCTAGGGCACAACATGATTGCAATAAATTAAGAATGGGGTTAGTTTTGTTATGAAATGTCAACATCTAGTTGGGGACAGTTAAATGATGATGTGAAGATAATAGGCTAATTTTGGGTAGTTTTGTACCTAAAGAAAGTGGATACTCAGAGAGATGAACGGCCACTCTTATGAAAAATACTCAGTTTTTTAGGACAAGTGGCCTCAATCATGACCTTACTTTCATTAACTTCTGCCTGTTGTGTAGTAACTAACTAGTCTGAGTTATTTTGTCCTTCAAGCCTGACCTTTTGTAACGAAATTGTTCAGTCTGTGGCCTAACCAATTCCTATTACCCCCCAGGTTAACTTTATTCATATAATAACTCAAAGAGTAACTAAGTAAATCATCAATTTACTTCCTCAAGTGCTCTCTTTTTAAACATTTGCTTATGTTTAAGACCGAAATATATATTTGCTTATGGTATCCTTAGGTTTTATTGGGTAAGATGCCCAATATACAATCATTAAATATTATGTAGTTTGTTATTTTTAATCATTTTAAAATGATATTAAAATTTAAATTAATTTTATACAAGAGGTATCATTACCTAACAAAAGTCTGGAGTGTCAAATTTTTTACTCATATTTCCCTATATAGAATAGGGAGTACAAGGAGAGTACTCAAAACTTGTAATACAACATAAAACCAAAACACCCCAATTTTTTTTATTTTATTAAAATGATAAGTGATTTTTTAAAGTAAGTAAAAATTCATTATTTTAATTCGTAAATGTATACAAATTTATCTCTTTCTTCTCAAACATTTTAACAACATGTTTGAGTTAGGAGCAAACCGCGATGACACCACGCGGTAACCTTGAAGCTTCAATTTATAGCTTCATAAAATAAAATTTGCGGTAAACATGGATTGAAATGCAAGGTTTTCCACCGCACTGATCCAAACATAGATGAAGAGTATGGACTAAATTAAAGTGACAAATTCCATATATTTAAAAATTAAAACTTCTTATTTTTTTATATTTCTTTTTCCTTTTTATATATTTAGGATTCGGGTTAGAAAGAGTGATATTTGAGAGATCCTTTTTATGAACTGAGAGTTAATTCAAGTTTAAAAATAACTATTTGAAACTAATAGGGCGAAAAAATGAAATTGATCTTCAATTATAATGTTTTTGACCATAGAATTAGAGGACATATTTCATGTTATTTTTTTGAAAAGGAGATATTTCATGTTATTGGATCTCAAATTTTCAATCTCTCTTTAATTTTTTTAACTAGTAGATCAAAAGGCTAAACAGTTTAGTAGGAAATTATAGAGTGTGACTCACGACGAATTGGAGGAGTCCTAGGTTGCTCATGGACTAAAGGCTGAAATGCTTTGCATTTTGAAGAAGAAGATGATGATGATCCTACAACTTCCTTCCTGCTTGCTTCTTGATGACAGTTTATAAGCTGCTGTTTCTGTAAATTCATTACAAACAAATTAAAAATTTAAAAGAGATGATAAACACATAAAGTTTAGTTATAAACTTGTATATATGTATGTACTCAGCATAATATTAAAAAAAAAGTACAAAGCATATATGTATTATGCAGCATTTCATTTCCAAATATAGGAGTCATTTACCACAAATTAAGAACAACTGAAAATGAAATTAATTATACCTGAGGGTGATCTTGTTGAGGAGTAAAAGATTGAAGTGATGCTGCTCCCATGTTAACAGAAAGCAAATTAGCACAGTGCCCACATCTAACTGTCACTATAGTCAGCAAGCTACTGCATGGAACACTAACCTGCAAATTAAAACTTTATTACTATATAGTATCACACTTTCAATTTCACTAGTACCTAGTAGCATAAACTAAACTGAAATCAGTTGAATAACCTCAAAGAATCTGTCATTAATAGGAGGAACAGAAAGAAAGCTACAAGCCTATATAGTCATATCTCTATCCTCTTAATTGGGATTCTCAAAGCTTTAAATTCATACTTTGGACCATCATTTTCTTCATCACACTACTGTCAATATATTAGTACAAATATTTATTTTTGTTTTTTTCAGTCAACTATCACATTCCAAACACCAACTTTGAAAGCTTGAAGAAAAATTGAAAACATAAACATAAGAGGACAAATAAGAGGTTGAGAATTGAGAGAGAAAGAGAGGTACTGTACAGGTATAGGAAGAAGTGTGCATGTGCAGTACTATATGAAATTGAATATAAACAAGTTATTATTATAGCAAGGAGGAAGCATTTGCATATAGGATCTGACAATATGACATTGGTTTAAATATGATAAAAGTTAGCACTCTCACAATGGTGCGCATTACTTTTTATATTTTCTGACACTGCAAGCCATATATGATAAAAGATAGAAATTGTGAAGACTCATTCAGAGAGCTCATATTGAAAGAGAGAGAGTGAAAATGACATGACTTGAACAGAAAAAAATCATAAAAGCTATAGACAGATCAAAGGATAGCATATAGGGCTATCTATGAATAAAGAAAAGTTCAAGATTTTGATTGATTTATCATAATCATGAATCAAACACAATAACAAGATTAATTTCAACAGAGAAAGAAAGGTGGTGCTTTCTTAAAAGGAGTAATTTCAACACACATATTTTTATGAAAGAAGAGAAAAAAAAATAAAAATAAAGATGAAATAGGTTTTTTTTTTCTTTTTTCTTTCTGGTTCTTGAAATGAATTTGTCTTGACTTGATTAATAGATCTCTACAACATGTCCAAAATTGTGAATAAAACTTGATCATAAAAAAAGATGACCATTCACTGCCAAATCATGATGAACAGAATACCACCCAACTTTGACAGACATATCAGAGAAAGAGATTTCTTTCATGTTTAATAAATAAATAAATAAATAATAAAATAAATATGTTAATTTTGGCATATGAGATCACATGATACTATTTATTATCCTGAATAATTTAATAAATCAATTTAAAAAGGGAAAGGGATTCATATATATTAGAATGAACCCTAATACACCTTCTCTGTGAGTCTAGCCCTACCTATTCATTCACAGCCTTCAAATTATGCATTTTGGATTTTTGTTTCTAAACAAACAAACACCTTGGAATTGCTTCATTCAACCTCATATATATAATTTATTTTTTTACCACCCTTTAAATTAGCACCATATGTAGCTGAAATTCTCAGTATATATAGTAGAGTTTATACGGAAGAAAACCCAGTTGCACTTTCTCATAAAATATAACATAAGAGTTGATTAATTCTTGATCTTAAGTTAAATTCAAGAAATTCACAAACAAAATTAAATTAGATGATGAAAGACATAGCAAGGTTAGAAAAAAACAAGAGAATTCAGAATTGTACCGCTAGAGTAGTGTTGCAGAAGTTGCAGTGAACATAACAAACACGTTCATTTGTTGCCATCATATTCATATCCATTGACATTTTTTTTCTTCTTAAATTTGCAGTAATTGTCCTTTGTTTGTGCTTATAGTAGATTTATAAGCAGATCAAAGAGGAGAGAAACTCTTCACTGAAATAAATTGAACAAGTTAGATCAAGAATTTATAGACTAGTAAGAGGAATATATATTAAGACAAAGAATCATAAAGATTGTTAAAAATAAAAAAAACTTTGATAATTTTTTTAATAGAAAAATAGAGATAGAGAGAGAGAAAGAGGGAGAGGATGTGTACAAAATTGTGAATGGTTAGGATGGGACTAGACTGGTCGGGGAAAACAAGATATTAATAAGTAGGGTAAAATTAATTAAAAGTGAGTTTTGAGTTATGAAGAAAATATATTTTTGACAAGATTATGAAGAAAAGATTGATTATAAGAATGAATGTATGTTTGTGTGCGCGTGTAAAAGAAGAGAGTGGGTGTAATGTGGGGTGATAGTGTTATGATTGAGAAAATGAGTGGGTGGGAGTGACCTATCTCTCTAATCTTACTGGCTTTCTGTAGCGGACGAGGGGGGCGAGATATTAATGTCACCTAGCTTGCTTAGAATGTTTAGGGATCAGAGATTATGAGAAAAATTAATTCACTATTAAATTTGTATTTGTATAGAAACTATATATCAGGACTTTGTGTTCCCATATGCTTAGCTCAACTGATAAAGACAATACATAATATATATAAAATTTGGTACGATGACGTAGATAACTTTGACAATGCATATCATTTAATTTGATAGATAATGGAGTTTCTTATTTGATTAGAAATGCATTGATTAATGGATTTAGATTGCATGTGGTCGCAAATTTGAGCAATATTCATGTTTTTAGGACATTGATATGCATTGGATTAAGATTGGATAGTGCAAAAGATATGTAGATTTTATCTATTTATTTTAAATATAAAACACCTAACTTAAATTTTAAACCGCTCAATCTTTGTCTAACATTTCTAATGTCCATGAATATACATATTTGTGATTGCATGCACAATCATACCCATACATATAAAATATCAGAAGAGATAAATGAACAAATAGATTTTAGGAATGGAACTAAACTTAAATTTCTTAAGTAAGATCTCAAGTTCGAACTTATATACATAAAAAATTATATGGTTGCAAGGACCGTCCTTCGGTGTTGGACATAACTAAGTTTTCAAGTAAAGAATAATAATTGATAAAATCAATATATATTTGTAACAATAATATGGTTAAAAAAATTGCTTCTTGATGAATTATAATATCAAAAGTTGATGAGGAGTATCTAGATTTCACCGAATAAAATTACAAAATTGTGAGAAAAAAAATTATGTGGATCAAAGACATGATTAAATTTGTGTCATTCAATGCAATAATGCAGCGTTTTCATAAAAAAAGTGTTAACAAGTGTCATTCAATGCAATAATGCAGCGTTTTCATAAAAAAAGTGTTAACAAGTTCCTTTTGAATATTGTTTAAGGAGTCAAAAGAAGTAATTTTTGTGTAAAAAAATTGTCCATTTTTTTTTTGTGGTGGCCGGGGTTCAAACATCGGACCTTACATATATTATGCATTGTCCCTACCAACTGAGTTAAACTCACGATAACAAAAAAAATTGTCCATTTAGTACTTAATCAAAATTTTTACTTATATTTTTAAAACAAAATTTCTTTTTGTGTCATGCTTACTTGTTCTTATGACACAAATTAAGAAGCTAACAAAAGAATTAATTGAAAAGATAAAATTTTGAACTTTTAAAATAAAAAATACATAATTTTCAAGATTTTATTCTTACTTTTAATTAGTTTCATAACATGTATTTTTAAGACACAGTGTAACATTTTTCTTTCTTTTTATAGATTCATTAACCAATGCTTGGATAATCTTTAACATGACCCTTTTGACTTGTGAAGATAGACTATTAATTTGATACTAATTTAGTACCCGCTTTCATCTTTTCAAAGAATTTTAGGACCTTTTTCAAGTCTTGTCTGACCCTAAATATGGGCTACGAAATCTGTTTGATCAAGTTCAAGGAATTCTAAGATGTTGAGTACTAAATCAAGCTGTCTAAATCATGTTATTCTAAAGCTCTAAATGCTAATTACGTAGTAAGTCAACAAAGTGTAGTAAGGATTATTGATTTTTATTATTAGTGACGTGGAAAGAGTAGGGAAATAAATGACAAAGATTGGAAATTAGGTTTTGTCCATTTATGTGTCCTATTGCGTTGTACTATTTATTTACAAAGTGAATAGACATCTTACGATACACATTTTCATGTCTTTCTCCTGTAAAAGTCTTACACGTGGGGTTTATATCATCATTATTAGTAGTTTAGGATTTTCTTTTTTGGCTTTCTCATTTCATTTGTTTCAAATAAACGCAAAGATATTGAATTAATAGAACGAATCCTAAACTTCACTTAATGTTGTGGCTAGGTATAATTTTGCTATGCTGGGTGATTTATTTCATAATTTTCCATGTTTATTATCTTTGGTGGTTGTCAAAAAAGAGGAAAGATTTGTTCCTAATCTGACATTGAGTAGTTTTTGTAAGATATAGTTTTCACATAATATATCTTCAAGAAAACAATTATAATATGTTTATATATTTTGGTATATGTGAATCTTTTACATAATAAAGAAAAATTAATAACAAAGACTTCAACCTATTGATGACCCTTATTCAAAAATTAATAACAAAGAATCTTTCTTTAGCATCCCACTATCAAAAAAGAAATAAAATATGTTTAAGTTGATCTCACCTTTGAAATTTATGTTATTCTGACTATCTTTAATTTCTTTTTTTATTTTTCTTTAAATGCATACATAAATGACACACACCCAATACATTTGCACATAGTGGAACCTATTTAAGAACTCTCCATTGGAGTCCCTTTGTAAATGATAGTTCCACATAAGAGTTCAAACTTCAAAAAGGTTTGAGACAAGGAGATCAGTTGACGTTGTTTTTGTTCCTTATTGCGGCTAAAGGTTTATCTGATTTGGTTAGTAATGTGGTGGAGGGAGGATGACGAGTCATATAACTTATGGTGCTTGAAAGCTATTATGCGGAGTTTTGAGCTTCTATCTGGGTTGAGAGTAAATTTTTAGAATAGTAACATCATTGTAATCAATGTAGAGGAGATATGTATTCTTAAAACTTCTAATTTCTTTACTAGTCAGATCTATTCCATTCAAATTTTTGAGTATATCAGTTGAAGCAAGTCCAAGGAGAAATGCGAATTGGGACCCTATTGTGAAGACTGTTGAAGCAATTTTTGTCCAGTTGAAAGGTAGACTCTTTTCTATTGGTGGAAGGGCAACTCTATTTAATTTGGTGTTATCATTTCTATCTATATACTCTTTCTACCGATCCAAAAATGAAGGTAGATTTGGTGTCAAAACTTAAGGTCTATTCAACGTGTCTTTGCTTGCAAAATGGAGGTGGAGATGTTTACTAGAAAATGAGGAGTTATGGCAGAAAATTATGCAATACAAGTATGATAGGTTGGTATTATGGTTATTATCCAAAAATCACTCCATTATCAGAGATAAAGTCTCTCTGTGGTGGAGGGATAATGTAGGGTTGGAAAAGGAATTGGATGTTGAATCTAGGTGGTTTAATAAGGTGGTGAAAAGGAAAGTTGGAATTGATAAGGAGGTGCGTGTTAAATATGACATATGAATTGATTGCTCTACTTATTTTTGAGGTTGTTTAATGTGTCAAGTAAGAAGGATGTGATAGTTGATGATATGAGAAGTTGCATAAGAAATAATTGGTCATGGACTTACGAGTGGAGGCTTAGTATGTTTGAGGGAAGATTCATAGGTGTTGGAGTTGGAGATTTCGCTACAAAGATTTTGACCATGTACGGAGGTTGTTAATAGTTGGGTATGGTCTCTGGATCATGCTAGAAGGTTTACTGTTAGATAGTTATATAAGCGACTGGTTGAAGAAGTTGTGAACGTCGAGGCATTGTCATATGAGTTTATGGTTGCTTGTTGCAGGTTATGGAAGTGTAAGGCTCCCTCAAAGGTTCAAATATTTTTTTAAAGGTTGTTTCAAAATCGTATAGAAAAGAGGAAACTCTTTTCAGTGGAGGTATCATTGTGTATCATCCTAATAGTCGTGTATTTTTCCTTCAACACGTTTAAAGTGTGAGCCACTTGTTTTTTAGTGCTCTATGAGTTCAATTGTATGGAGTCAAATCTATAGTTGGTTGGGGGGTGCATTATGCATTGTTAGTAGAACATGTAACGCATTTTCTTCAACACGAAGGGTTAATGTTGGTTGAACAGAGTAAAGGGGTAAAATATGTGATAAAGATGGTAATTGTATGGTTTATGTACATGGTAAGAAATAACATTATTTTTAAAGAGAAGGTTGCATGTGATGAAGCGATTGTTGCACACCTGGATTATGAAAAGGAAGCCTAAGGATTCTAGTATATGTTTCTCAGATAAGGACAGTAATTCATTGTAGTATATTTAAATGATGTAGCTTGGTGTCTCTAATAGAAGGAATTATGTTTAGTTTAGTTGGTGAATTATATTAGTGAATGTTTTTATTGTATGTCGGTGTTACCTCTTTTATGGAGGTACATGTAAAATTTAATACATATGTTATTTGTTGACATGTTTCTTTGTTTTCCACTACATTTTATATGCTATCATAGGGAATTGATTTTACAAAATATAGATTGCAATGGATGATTGTGGCTTCAAGTGTTTTGTATAATTTTTGTGGCGGACATAATTTGTGATGCAATTACAGAAGGAGTAGGTTTGGTATTAGTCCTAAGCAAGATGTAGTCTTTTATGTAATTGTTGAGTGTTTATGTTGTAGGTGAATTGATGTATTCAAAGTTACTTAAAAAAATTTGTTTGTTGTTTTTGGTCCAATTTTTAATTTGGTGTTACCGCATCTCATTTGTAGAGGTAACGACAATATGGTATCCTTAAATTTTATATACTGATATATATTTAATGATTTTATCTATGTAACAATGTTGCCTCTAAAGTGTGTAATGTTTCTTTTTTGTTGGTTGGTGATTCGTCTTATATCATAATTACTTTAGCATTTTACATTCAAATATGTTATGCTAAAAAAAATATTATTAAATTTTTGAATAGTTTCTTTTCAGACATGTTTAAAACATGATAAAAAGAAAAAGAAAAAAAGTATTAGATTGAGTTTGTCGTTTCCACATTTGTTTTTCACTCTTTGACTGACCAGACAAAGGAAGCAGCAAGGACATATTATAACCATTCAAGCGTCAATGCAAACAGTTTGCACTTCGCCCCCACTTTCTAGATCTGTCGTTGCCATCATCTCGTCCTGCGCTTCAAGTCTCCAGTTCACCATCACCATTTCTTCGAGTTAGAACACTTCTCAACAACGCTTACCTTTTGTTTTGACCTGATCCTTTGCTTTTTTTATTTGCAAAGAATTGTTTAATCGAAAATGGTTTTGATAATTGATGTTAACCTATGAAGCCCAGATACTCAAAAATGGAGACGTATCCGTATCAGATACCGATACTCCGCAGCCAAAGATATATATTCTGATACCCACAGAGTATCGGAATTAATTATTTTAATTTAAAATATATATTTTACCGGATACTTATAAGATACTCGACATATACTTATAAGATACTTCATTGAGACGTATCTTGGAGAGAGAAAAATGAAGGGTAAAAAAATGAGATTGTGTTGTTAAAGTTGGAGACGTATATGATTCAATTTAAGATATGAATGACTATAATTGTTTTTCGATTAACCAATTAAAAATTATGTTTTTGGTGGATGAAAGTAAAGAGAGAGAGAGAGAGAGAGAGAGAGAGAGAGAGAGAGAGGAGATTCAATCAATCAACATTAAACAAACTTTGTTTTGAGTTATTTTATTGATGCATTTTTTGATATCCTAACATATGAATGAAAATAGAATATGATTTATACCAAAACTTTACATTTTTTATTTTGATCACATGTATTATTTTTTCTAATTTGTGACTTTTATGATTATATAGTATTGAAGAGTAGTCAATGTTTTTTCTAAGTATTTTACATGCATATAAATTTTAGTATAAATATTTTGTTAACGTATCTTAGCCGTATCGTATCCTAAATTTAAAAATTTTGCGTATCTATGTACCTATATCGTATCGTACTTGCACCCGTACTATGTATTCGGGCCTCATTTTTATACAATTGTAACTAACAATGAATTGGTTTATGCATTGGTTGAACTGAAATGCATTCAACGATATATCCAAACACTGACACATCAACACTAATAATAATTTGAATTGATGTAATTAAATGTATTCACTATTAATAGACAAAATTTATGTCAAATGAGAGATTCATCAAGAATGTGAATAATGAATCTTGAGTATCTTTTTATATAATTGAAAATCATGAATTTGATGAGGGAGATATTTCTTAAAATCTTTACTTTTATTCAAGAATCTATCTATATATCTTTGTAAATGAAACTTGAGTTGTTCTCATGCAAGCTTATGTGATGATGTGGCACTCTAGAAAAGCTTCTTATCATATCTCAGATCTCTTAATTTCATCTCTAATTAAACACACCTACTATATTTTATAGTTTTTAATAGTGCTTTATTGAACATCTCTTCATAGTCCAATCCAATAAATTAGGTAACGGCTTAAGAAATTTTGGCATAGACCAATTAAAACCACAAACCCCATTATCATTAGTCTGTTACGGATCATTGGTTTGTCATGGAAGTGAAAAAAAATAAAACTTTAACAATCATAAATTCATACTCACAAATCAGCACCTACAAGTAACAAAAAAAAAAACCAAACTAGAACCTACAAAAAAAAAACCGGTGAATTAACATGTATACTAGTATTTACCATGAAACGTTTATTATTACGTTATACAATAAGTTATAAAAACTTTTCACCCGTTTTTTTTATAACTATTTTAATTTCATTTCTCCTTGAAAATTTTAATGCAAACAAGAAGGAAAAAAAAACAAAATTGAAGAGATGTAAATTAATTGCTTTTACCATAATTGTTTCGTAGGCCAGAAGACGCTCTATTCTAATACCAATACTTTAAATTTTAATATTAGCATTATTAATATAAAGTAATATAATATAATATAATTTTTTTTATTTATTCTTTGTTAGTTGTAAGATCGTTCTATATTTATTTTATATCTTGATTCATTCCAAGTAGTTTTTTTGTGATGGTGGATGATAAATAGTCAATCTCTTACTATAACAGGTATGTGACTTGATGATTATCTCAACGATTAAGAAATATGCACATGGGATAATTGTATTTTATTGGTGTTTATAAATTATAATTTTTTTATGGTTGAGCTGAAAAAAGTAAATCAAATCATCAAGCAAACATTAAACATTAGAAAATAGATGGTCACAACATCAACGTTTTTTTTATTCCCCATACAAATATTGGGCATCCACTAGTAGTTGCAGATTCAAATTAATAAAATTGTCATATTAAAATCTCCAAAATGCTAAAATGTCACTTGCTGCCAGACAAAAATGTAACATGGTTGCAAATAGCTTCTAATCAGTGGAATTGCTATTCATCCTCTAGATTTTCAATGAGACAATTAACGACATGTTCTGCTGCCGTGATAGGTCCAATATTACATCTCTAGGGAACAAGTTGGATGAAGGATGTTTCAAACTTGTTTGCTAACATCATAGCTTCAAGGCACAACTTCTACAATATTTTATCTGGTGTCTGCCACGGTTTCCGGTACTGCTCCACCACATACACATACCCAGAACTTCGTTGCGCATTAACATGCGCAAAACCTTTCTCCATTACCTTTTCCAATCCCATAATTAATCCTCCATAATGAGCTTCTTCCTCAATTTTTCGATTGTCCATTAATCCTCCAGTTGCCGTCATCAAAAAAACAATAGAGTTGCTGCCCAAGATGGTCCTTTGATATTTCTCGGAACATCACTATAACCAACAAAAGAAATGGTACAAAAGCACTTCTTTTCAGCCATAATAGAAGGCTCTTAAACTATTTGTCCGACATCAAATGACTCTTGAAGTTTAGTTATGTTATCCTTCATTTCAACAAGTTGATTTGTCACATCAAATTTAATATACTCTACATTCATCTCAAGTGACTTCAATTGCATTTCAAGATCTGTGACTTTAGTGTTCAAGTCATCTCTCATGGTGATCAGTTGAAAGAGCCAAACTTACATCAGACTATAAACAGAGAGTTGAATAATTGTAATTGTTGATTGCACTTTTATGATATCTTACTTTATTTTTTACAAAGTATGATATCTTACTATAATTTGTTTCTATATCTTTTAAAGGATATTAAATCTATAATAGAAATCACTATCACCTGAAGTTATGCATTAAAAATTTCATTTTAGTCTAGCGTGAAAATCTAAAGAAAACAAGGTGGAACTGTCTCATGGAAATTGCATTTTGGTCAGACCTAGGAAAACTAAAGACAAAAAGGTGGAATTATATCATAGAAATGATGTTATGACAGTGATTTGTATTTCTACCATCATGCATTTTGTTAAAATAAGTTTTTCAAGCATTTGAAGAAGTTGGTTTTAAAGATAGCAAACTAATTATTATTATTTTGGAAAGGGGTGACAACTAATATTAGTTTAACTGAATCATGACTCTAAGAACTCTAATACATAGATTTCATACACTCAAATAGTTTTTATATTTAGTGGGACACTAATTTAGAGGAATATTTATGTTGGTTGTAGATTTCTTAATATACAATTGTACATTGTGCAATACTGCAATAAGAATTATGTTTGATCTTAATTATATGTTTTTCTTCATTCTAGAATTTGTGCAGTAAAAAACTATGTAATTTTGACACTTTTTCTCTTAGGACTTTCATTTTACAGCCACATATATGCGGGGTCGTTTTGTTAGTAAGGTACAATAAGTTATATTGTTAATTAAATTGAAATTAAGATAATAGTTAAAATTGTTTATAATATTGATAAAACTTAATTAAAAATCGTTTATTAAGTACAATTTTTTATGTAAATATTTATACCATAAAATATATAGTCCCTCGAAAACAAAAAAGAAACTTAAAAAGTAAAGATAAGTGGAAAAATGTCATGAGTTATGGGATAACTTTTTTTGGATGTGTTTTTATATGGTTTTGTATTATTTTTTTAATTCATAAAAAATATGATTTATTTGTTAATGTTATATATCATTTGGAATGAAGGAAAAATGAATGAAATTGAAGTTGAAGTCAATGATGTTGAATTAGGGAATGTTCAAAATGTCGATGTTCATTATTGAAAGTATAATGTTACTGCTTCTATTTTGGATGGAAACAATATTTTGGTTAGTGGTATTTACGAAACATTTTTTTGTTGTTTTCATGTTGTTAAGTTATTGTTAATTAATTATAATTTGTATGATTTTTTGACAAATCTATTGTAGCATTTTCCTCGACGTGTTGCTGAAAACGGTTTATATATCAATCAATCTAAAATTCTTCTTTTTGATGAAGAAACCGATAAATCTTATGACTGTGATGTTCACACTACGTCGTCAAGAAGCATGCATCAAAAATACATAGGGAGAGAATGATACGATTTTGTTCTTGAAAATGGCCTAAAAGTTGGTGATGTTATTTTGTTCATGATCAATAATCCTCTTAATAGGATGTATGTTACCGTCGTTAAGTTGGACTGATTTTATGATTAAAGGTTGTGACTCAAGGTTGTTTGTATGATTGTCTATTTTTAATGTAATATTTAAGTTGTGGAAGGTTTGGCCAAAAATGATTGTCCTATTTATTGAAGTTAAATTTTAATTGTTTTTATGTAAAATTCGGTTAATGGTTGAAGTAATGAATTAAAGTTTATGTTAAACTATATGCATTGAATTTATGGTTTACATTTCTAATATAATTCATCAATAATTGTTGACAATTGTCTGACTTTTTGGGTATAATCTTGCAATTTCATGACATTATTAGATCACATGTCACATCATTTAACAAATCTATATCGCAACGTAAATCCAATAATCTTAAGGTGTGACGAGATTGAATGATTTTAAAATTAAGGGACTAAAATTAAATACAAATAAAGGACTAAAACTATAATTAAACCTAAATATTTTAATTGAAAAAGAAATGTTCTTATACTATTGCAATATTAGATAAAATATAATTGGTTGTCTTCTAACTTAGAAACTGTTAAAAATCAGCCACAATCTATATTAATTGTTCTTAAAATATTTACGCAAATCTACCATATGAATCAATACAAATTCTCTTACTTTTTAACAACACTCTTACTTTTCATTAAAAAAAACACTCATATTTTGACATAAATTAATATTAACATAATCATATCACTTAGAAATTTTATCAACCATTGAATTGTATGTGATTATATTTATGACAATTTTTATTTTCTCATTTATAAAAATATTTTAAGTAAGTATTATAATCAAACTCGTGTAACACATTGTTGAATACCTAGTAAGAGGAAAAAGAAAAGGTCTTACTTTTGGTAACGTTTTGCATTCTAAATTCATTATATAGTTAGATTTATCATAACCAATTTTTATTTCTGGTTCACATAAAATTGAGAGGCACAATGATTATAGATAAAAAAAAATAATCAAATAAATAAAACGACAAATTTATTGCAATTGTCTTCTGTGGATTATGAAAAATCAAACATTTGTACTTTGATGTACATAAATTTCGAATATCATATAATTAAACTTTGTAGATTATGTTAAGTAAAAGTTTGCTTTTCTAGTTTCAAAATGCTTTCTTACACTTTCAATAATAATTCAACTCTCTTTTTACATGTATTGAATTGCAACCTTTATGCTAATGATATTCCTCATACACCTTAACTCCAGACCACAAAAAATAAAACATTTTACACAACATCTTCAAACTATTTATCTCTTATCATGACTGACAGAAAATTATGTACATATGTTTGTTACTTTATTTCATTTGTTGTTTTAACTGTTGTGCTACTCCATTCTGCCCAATATTTCAAATCTTCACTATATTATTGATGTAAAACATAAATTAGATTACAATGTGGTTTGAGTATATTCAAAGACGCATATGATTTTCAATGCATACATCCCTTAGACATAAAATAGTTATTAACATAATTTAACACTTCAAAATAATTGATCGTAACTGAGTCTAACATGGCATTCTATTACCAATTTACGGTATTTACTTCAATTTGTGACGGTATTGGTATGACTCCCTTTTACAAATGATATCGATGATGAGACAAATTCATGTGAGCATTTAACCTCATTCAATACTAGAATTAAATTTACAAAACGGCATCTAGCACTCTAAAGTTCATCATCTTTCATTGCTACCTTAAAATAGCTGCTCTCTTATGGTTCTCTCACTTTCCAAGAAGATCCATAAAAGTAATGGAAGTAATTGTTTAAGATGTTCATATCTCAACTTATTACAAGTCGGATAACCCAAACGAGTTCAACATGCTTAGTTGGACTCAGGAAAAAAAAAGACGAGTCTCTGAACTCATTCATATATTTTTTTAACATCAAGACGTGACCTTACACACACTCCTACAAAGCATGAAATTAAGTATATTTTTTTTTTTGCGTCATATTTTTTAGGAAATTTATTACTTTATTTTTCTCACAAAGGGATTTATTTATTACTTTATTGTAATTTTCTAATATTAATTAATGTTCATATTTGCTTTTACAATAATTGATTCGGATGAGATCAAAATTCTAAAAAGGATTAATCCAAAATGAACCCATGTTTTTGACTCAAAATTCATCCAAACATCATTGCAAATAGTTTACACTGCAAAGTTCGCCCATCACTCTCCAATTTTATCCTTCGTCGCTGTCCCGTTTGACAGTCTCCATTTCTTCAAGGTAGAAAAAATTACCATCAAACCAACAACACTCTTTTTTGTTTTCGTTGCGATTTCCATAGAATAGGTTAACAAGAAATAGTTTTCAAAATTGTTGTTAACCAACGTCTAATTTTATATGAATTGCTATTGCTATAATTTATGTTTTTGCATTACTCAAATGCATTCAAGATAGGTTTTATCTTATTTCATACTCTATCCGTCTTATATTAGATGACATATTTGACAATGTGTGTTATTGATCTAACATACTTTAACTGTATTTTTTTTACTACTATACAAAAATAAATAATATCATATAAGATGTTGTTGGATTCGTCTCGATGAATATTTTCAAAATATTAAATTTTCATAATTTTTTCTGATAAATAATTAAAAATATGTGTGCGTGACAGAATCAATTGTGTTATTTAACATGAGACCGAAGAAATAAGACATAAGTATCGACACATACGCTAGACACGGGACACGACATTCAGAGTGGCGGATGCCATGGCCACATTTAAAAATTGTTTATAGACAGGAAATTACAATACTAACCTTAAGCTATTGTGAAAATTACAAATGTCACTTTCATTTTCAACTATTTGAATCGCTATTCCTTCTTTTCTCCCTAGAGAGCAGCGACACCTCCTCCTCCTCCGTTCATTACCGCCCACCGCCGAGACGTCAGCCTTCCATTACCGCCGCGACGCCCTCCAGCTGTAAGTACTGATTTTGATTTGATTCCTTTTGTTTGTTAATCAATTTGGTTTCACCTTCACCTTCAATTTTTCCATAACCCTAATCAAAACAAAAGGGAAAAAGGGAAGGGAAATAGAAACTGAAATTAGCGTGAAATTTAAACTGTGATACTTGGATTTTGTGTACTGTTAGTGTTAATTTGTTTCTGTCATTGGTGAAATTGAAACTGTGTTATTTGATTTTGAAACTGAAATTGATAAATTTGTTTCTATCATGTTAAAATGAAACTGAAATTGGTTGAGAAACAAGATGGGACCTGCGTTTCTAGCAGATAGCATGACAGTTTATATCGAAAGGGAAATTAGTGTATGTATTAGTTCCAAGTCAATTATCGATGATTTCAAGTCATTCTGGATGCGTAAAGTATCACTTTTAAGTATTTGATCATTTCAATTCACAACTAACTTCTGATTTAGAAACTCCCCCCATTGGCTGTTTCAAGCTAGCAAAAGCCATTTCACCATTCTCGACTTTATTGACGGCAATCAATTACGCTGTTACATATGAATGAAAGTTATCATTATACCGAAAATTATACACCTTAGCTAAGAAATAATAACCAATAATCAACTATGCATCATTCAGATAAGTGGCCAACTGAAGCTGACAAATTAAGCATTTAGAAGATGTGATTGTGAATGGCCAAATGGAATGCACAAGTTTCGTGAAATGTTTTTTTTTATCTCGCTGTGATAACGGATTTATCCTTCATTTTAGCGGATTCACTTTAGATGTAAAAGATTGATACAAATTAAGTCCTATGCATAATCAATTATTTTAAAAATTTTTTTTGGCTAAAAGATAATTAAATCATTGAACCTGGTATACTAAAAGGATCCAGCCTTATCTGCGTGACTTGGCTTTATTATGCTGTTTTATTATTTTTTAACTTTTGTTCTTGTTGCCTGCAACAGCAAGAGGCGCATTGAAGCAACTAGCAACAGAGAACGAAAATCAAAGAAGTGGGAACAATGTCGTTCATGAAAGGAGATTTGCTTTCTCGGTCCAGAAAGCTCGTGAAGGGTTTGGCCAAGGCCGAACCCGTTTGGCTCAAAGCCATGGAACAGTTAATCTCCCGATCTTTCATGTTTGAACTTACTTTCCCATACAATGTCTTAAATTAGTGCCTTTTAATGTCTGTTTCTTTTGTGCCACTTGAGAATCTCCCATCTAGATTTTTATTGTTGATGACTCTTTTTGCTGCACAATGGTATTTTTTGTCAATGTCTGTTTCTTTATTCTGAGTTTTTTCATTTTCAGAAATTTATTTAATTATTTTTCCTGTATCACACTTAGGATTATGGTGCTAGAGACATTATTTTTCCCAGTCTTGGACTATGCTATACTTTTTAGTTTATTTATTTAGGAATTCTTTGGATGTCATGTGTTTGCTGCTGAATTTTTTATACGAACATTTATTTAAGAACTGTTAATCTTTTTATGGCCCTTTTTCCTTTTATTTGAAGGATGAAAACTCGTCTAATATTTTGTTTTTATTGTGCTTACCAGGGCTCCACCAGCAACATTTCCTCGACCTGAGGGTAAACTGCAGACCATCACTTTTCCTGAGGATGTTTATGTTAAGAGGTTTTATAAAAAATACCCAGAATCAAAATACCATGATCCCATCAAGTATGGTCTTTTTTCTCGTCTCTGTTGCTTTTCCATATTCTATACTTGAAACATCTCATCCCAGTTTTTGTATTGCCGTAGTCTTTTATGAACTTGGCTTGTATATGGTGATATGACATCATCAACATGAAGGAAACTTGTAGTTGATATTCTAAATGTTGACCTTCAAGAACTTTTATGTTTGTTATCTAACTGT
>Ga0315913_1001577_pt1 | contig 25401 bp, 10 predicted proteins | sample MpolsnodulesMG_FD_207736 | JGI IMG/M metagenome (GOLD analysis project Ga0315913, IMG submission 207736) | Medicago polymorpha root nodule microbial communities from Los Angeles, California, United States - small nodules | ecosystem: Host-associated > Plants > Roots > Nodule | place: USA...
AATTGTTGAAATATTTAATGATATATTTTTGTTGTAGTTGACAATCATATATATTTAATTTCTTTAAAAGAAAACTTTGTTCTTTCTTCTCTCAATCATATACATTTAATTACATGTATAAACTTCTATTGCACTATATAAGTTATCGTGAGATTAAAAAATTATAAGTAATCAAATTCTAAATTTTATAATAAAAACACATATGAACTGATGTGACATGCAAACATACTTCAGATTCTCTAAACCTTAATTCTCACCAAAAAATTTTAAATGACAATTAAATAATTTTGTTTTAGCAAATGGTTGGTTACAAATTATTTTTTCTTTTTAATTTACATGCAATGTACTTGAGTGTTATACGTTTTCTAGCTAATTTATCATTATTCATACGCATTGAATAATACACCTTATGTAACTTGCCTATAAAAGAAGATATGTTAGCCTATAAAAGAAGATATGTTTCTTAACATGTAACGTGGTTAAAAGGTTTGCCGACGCCGTTCAATATTTAGTATATCTATAATGCATTAACTTGTGCAACACATAGTTTATACAGATTGTAAATATATAATCCACATTGAAGTGAGTTTTTTTTTAAGTAATTTCTAATATGAAAAATACATCAAATTATCATTTCAAATGTAAATATATAAGAGAATGTTCATTCTTATATAAATATAGGTGTACTAGATTACATCAAACTATAAATAGTTGATTTTTACACTAAATTTAATGCATGTATATGACAAATATTTAGTTTAAAGAATTAAATCAATAAGAATATTATAAGCTTACTTTAAGTTTGTTTTAAAATACAAAATTGTAAATTTTAGGCGAGTCTAGTTGTTCATAAACTTACTAAGTGTACGTTTCTTTTTGTCCTATTAATTATATTTTTAATAGTTTTATCATCATATTTACTATACTCATATTCAAACGTTACTCACACAAATATCACGTGCAAATTTATAGATATATCACGTATAAAATTGGTTATAACAAATAATTATTAAATAAAATTGGTTATAACAAATAATTATTAAATAAAATGGATATACATCTATTAATTTTTTTATCATACCAAACAATTAAAGTAAAAGTTAATTGTTGAAATAACATTTACAATATACGCAATCTATAAGTAATTCATGTAACAAAAAAAACACGTATTCTCGACTTATAATTTGATATTCTTTCTATGTTGTTCCTCTGACAGCCAAATACACAAGAGGTACTGGTGTTGCATTTTTTTGCATAAAATATTTTTTCTAACATTAATTGAACGACACAAATAAAGAAAACAAATAAAATCATAAAGACTGAAATCAAAATTCGCTCCAATATTATGAGCCAAAATCACAAAAGTTCTGAACTTTAATATTTATCCATTCTCAACCTAAATATTCATAATTCCAATAGATACTCTTTTTCATTATATAGTTGTTTAGACAATTCCACTATTAATCAATCATTTTCAATTTCAATAGATACTTTTTTTCATTATATAGTTGTTTAGACAATTCCACTATTAACCAATCATTTTCACTAATTTAAGTAATTTATGAAGGTAGAAAAAACACATGAAAGGGGTCAGTTGTATGCGAGGTTTTTACAACTCATTCAAAATAACAAATAACAATAAAAAGTAAAGAGATACATGAAAGAGACGACACAAATAATTTATCATGTTTCACCTCATAGCCTGTGATTATTTTCAATCTCCTTGCACTTCCAAGAGATTTTTCCACTATAACCAAATCCTGATTACAACAACAATTCTAAGGTAACCTTGCCCCAATCTAGAGGACTTCCTAATCTCAATTTAAATATATACAACAACAAGTTGTTTACAAAAGATAGTGTTTACACATACTCTAGGATCAGTAAACAAATATGAAGCTCGGTACACTTAAATAACCTTACAAATGTTTCTTTTTCTTTCTTTTTCCAGACAAGGTATATACTATAAACAAGTATGTATATAATTACAATAGTATATATGAACATGTTAGACCTGTATGTAAGCTTGAGTGTAACGTTGTGTCATAATTTTCTTCAATCAAACTTGGTCTTTTATATAGAAATGAAGTAGATGACCGTTGATGAAGAAACCTATGTCTCTGAATGCATGAATGAGTGTTAAGATATCTTAAAGATTTGAGGCCATTGCTTTAGCCATTCAATTCCATCAATGATGGTCATAAAAAGTTTCAATGATGATCTTAAAAGAGTTTTATTCCAATATGTAATTCATAGCAAACTTTTCATCTTTGAGATATTAGTTGTTACATACAACAATGATGATTTTCTTGAGTCATATGCTTGGTGCAAAGGATCCCACTCAAGATAATTGTACATCAAAATTGAATTTCACATACGACTTTAATCTTGGTGTGGAGCTTTGTATTTTTCCATGACTCAAGGCTCGTCAAGGTCCAATGCTTCCAAACACATAGCATAGAGAGCAACATGTGTCCAAAACTTTGACCGGTAGTGCAAAGTTTTGACTTCTCCTCCAGAGCTTTGACTCAGTGCAGAGGCAGTACTTCACTTGTACTTAGAATTTCTTGCACACTTTAACACTCATTAAAAGAATCATAATTGTTCTTAGACATGCTTAGTATATTGTTATGTTATCATCAAAACTTTAAGGGCTTTGTTTTATTAACCAATCTTGGTCTAACAATTTATTTTAACCATCCATCGATCGTTATCTCTCATATGAGTACACTAAAGTCATCAAAGGTCAATGACACCCAAGTGAAATCCAGCAAAATAGAGTGCTGTTCAAATCAAAACGTTTGCACAACATTCAAAGAAAATTATGTATACAAACTACACACAATCAAGGATCACATCAAGGTAAAGGGAGACTTCAATTGACGTTAATCTCGGACCGACGCAAACATACCATATTAACCAAGCATATCAATAGTGAACAAATGTGTTAAAAATAATGAAAACATCATGGTAGGTAACATCATGTTTTATTTGTTTGTCCTAAACATCTTAGCATACTTTGATTTAAGTCTCTAAGATTTATATTTTTCTTTATTTCATCCCCTCAATTAATATTAGCTAAAACAAAATGAGGAATTTTTTTAAACAATTTTTTTTGCCACATCGTAAAAAATTCCATGTGGCAGCAATAACATGACAAAACTCCCTATCACATCAACACATCCTACGTGACTAGGCTGTTGTAGGACCAAAATATAAATAATCTCAAATTATATGGATAAAACTTATGATTACTCGTCTATAAAAAAATGAAGTATAATTACTCTTCACGTGTGATATCAAAAGTATAAACTTAGCAATAGTTCAAGCTTCTAAGAAAAGGATAAACATAAGTTGCATTGTACTGAAGGATGAGTGTATTCAAAAATGTCAAATTCATAGAAAAAAATATTACTTTGATAAAAATCTGTATAAATGTAAACAACAAACATCGAGTCTGCCTACAAATCTTTTTGAATATGTTATTTTTTATGTATTGTAAATTAAACATTTGAGTCATTTTTTTTCTCGTAAATACAACTCATGATAAAAATACCGCATGAGACACGTTTGAACTCGCAATATTCATATTCTCTATATTTTGTGTGTGATTATGCAGCAAAAAACACTTCATAAACGAAACAAATCTAATAACATGATTATAAGGGCACCGCTATTTTAGTTTGTCCACGACACCAAAAATCGTAGGCCGACTATGCATGCAACCAAAATTTTTCAATATTTTTCTAATAAAATAAATTAACATCATTTATACAAAGTAAAAAATGTTGCAATATACTCCCAAACATAGCAACTGAAGCAACGAAATTCCCAATGATAGAAAATACATTCCATTGAGCTTTGTGTTAAAATTTTGTACTTGAAGTTCACTTGTTTGCTTTTGACAAGGATAACATTAGTTAGAATTTTGTACTTAAAAGTTGATTTGTTTGGATATAAAAACTTGGAAAAAACTCAGGTACAATTTCTTAGGTGCTTTTCGTATAGTTCTTAACTAAGTTTGTTATCTCCAAAAAAGTTGTATTTTTAGTTAAGAACCATACCAAAAACACCTAAGGAATTGTATCTAAGTTTTGTCAAAAAAAATACTCAATTTACTATTGACCTCACTAGAGGGAAACCAACGTTTTGGCGCGAAAAATTTCTTCATTCTCTCGTCTCTTTCAGCACTCATCACAACTAGGGTTTAATCGTTTTGTAATCTCTGCAACAAAAAAATGTCAAAAGAAGAGATTCTTGAAATCCAAACCCTAATTTCTTCCAATGATAACTCCAATAAATCTTCAGGTTACTCTACACTTCTCCAATTCCAACAACATTCTTGCATCGACTCTTCTTCCCTTCAATCCCTTGCGCATAACTCCAATTCCATTATCTCTTCGACCCTTTCCGATATCGAACACTACGACGAAGAAATGTGAGTATCCATTTCACTTTCTTTTAATTCTCTTGTAAAATTATAATTTTTCTTTAATTTATTTATTTCATAGAGCTGCACAAGCCTTGAAATGTTTGGGATTCATGATTTACCATCCCTCCATTGTTTCCACGCTTCCAGGTAACAATTTTCGCTATTTTCTAAACATTGTGATTTGATTTGATTTTATGGAACGCTAATTTTCTATATTGTTTTGCAGTGGATGATGTTAATTTGGTTTTGGATTCATTATCTAAACTTATTACAACCACGAAATTGAAGGTTAATTTTTTCTTTTCTTTTCTACATTTATTTGTTTCTTGTGTATGTTATGTATTAACTATTAACATTAACATTTTCTATACTATTGTTGCAGACTGTTTGCAATTTAGGGGTGTGGTGCTTATCTGTACAACAGTTAGGTGTATCGTTCCTTGTTACTCACTTTGATTCTTTGTTACACGTGATTGTTCATGCTCTGGACAATCCAATGGGTTCTTTGTCAACAACATTTGAAGCTACCCAGGTGCTTGTTTTCTTTAACAAAGTGTCTGTTCTTACATGTGGTTATACACATTTTTAAACAGAAAAGATGGCGAAACTTCAACTTTTGAGTAGTTTTTTAATGGTCTAGCGAATTTCTAGTGTGGCGTTTTTAATGCCCACAAAGTGTTAATTGGCATATCAAGAAATCAGCATTTTGATACTCAAATCTGGGGATAATCCTTGTATTCAAATAGAATTAGAGTTTATGCTTGGCCCTTACAGAAAATGGGGACTCAAATTCAGAAAGTTATCATATAAATCAACCCATCTTCTATTCTTTTTCCCTTTCATACCTACAGATTTTTTTGTCTTAAAATTTATTACATAGAGAACCAAGATCATCATTTGTAGTATTCATCAACAATGTCATGTCACTGACTAACTAAAAATAGACTTTTATGCATGCCTGGCTATGTTGCTCTGGATCTCCGTGTGTTTATTATTTGAATTCATATTAAAGTGTAGAAATTTCTTTTGATAACCAATTTCAACATTTTGTGGCAGGCTATAATGAAGCTATCTGGTCAATTATGTGAGCAAATGAGAGACTCATCGCATATATGGGCTCCTCCAATATACAGGAGACTTCTCAGCACAGACAAGAGGGAGAAAGATTCCTCAGAGAGGTGCCTGTTGAAGATCAGCTCTGTAGTTATTCCTCCTTCACTGGAGCTCTCCAAGGTACCAATTACCTTCAATATTAAGAGATGACTCTGTACTCTCAGTGGCATGACATGATTTTACTATAGCTGTTTAAGCTGCTAGATTATTGTTGTTTAGTGTTTATATGTCTGTGCAAATTATTCAAGTTAACTCTGCTGCCTGCAAGTTTTGCTGTGGTAGACAATCATCTAAATATTGTTTTTTGGGGTATTGCAATGTGGAAAACAAAACAAACTATATCATGACCATGACATTTCATAACTGTTCTATAAAGTTTCATGCAATGGTTTATACATGTGCTCTCTGGTCTCCTTTTTCAACAGGTTCTCGTCAAAGATATGAAGATAAAATTGCTCAATGGGATGAAGGATTTGCTAGATAGTGGTATGAAGATTCAAGCTATTCAAGCATGGGGATGGTTCATTCGAATGCTCGGGTCCCATGCTTTGAAGAACAAGCATTTAGTTAATGATATGTTGAAAATTCCCGAGTGTACATTTACAGATCCTGACCCTCAAGTTCAGATTGCCACACAGGTACCATATATCAGTTACTGCATTATCCCGTGAGTGATTCGTAGTGGTGATTTATTTGAAGACCGATGAATAGAGCACTCACTTGTTTTTTTTTTTTTTTTGTAAGCAAAGAGAAGTATGAAACAATCGAGCACTCACTAGTTGTTGGCATATTGTTTGTTGATTTCTGCTTATGTGACTTTTCAAGTGTCTTATGTGCAGGTTGCCTGGGAAGGTCTTGTTGATGCCCTTGTTTCCCATCCAATATTGGTTCCAGAGAAAAAGACACAACCTAAAGATACTTCTCTCCAGAAACAGCATTCATCTAGTAACACCAATTGTGAGGATCAAGTAAATGGGATTTACAAAAGCATAAAACTTATAATGACTCCACTGATTGGCATCGTGTCTAGTAAATGTGATATATCAGTTCATTCATCCTGCTTGAATACATGGTGTTATTTGTTACATAAGCTTGATACCTCTGTCAACGAATCATCATTGATAAAAATGGTTTTAGAGCCTATTCTTAAAGTAATATTTCAGAATGGACCCGATAGCAAGACCATCTGGTTATGGAACCTGGGCCTTGATTTACTCAGTGATAGTGTGGCACAGAAGTGTAGGGATGTACACTGCATTGAAACTAGACATTCTTCATCTGACAAAAGCTCTTGGAAGCAACATCCAATTAGATGGCTGCCATGGGATATCAGTCGATTGGACTTTTATCTGAGTATCATTTTTGTTATCATTCGTCAAGCATCAGGGGCAACAGTCACATGTGATCACAGAAGTCATGTTTATGATGCCTCCTTAAAGATATTTAAATATGTTCTGAAAGGAGTCAAGCTGGACATGGAAAGTCCATCTACCAATTATGATGGTGTTATATGCTGCTTGAACACATTACTAACATTTGTCAAAAAAGTATGTGAATATTTATACTCAGATGAAAGTGGAAATTATGATGTGTATTATACTTCCCTTCGATTTATAGATGCTATCACAAAGGAGTTAGGTTCTTCTATATTGGGATCTCCTCTGTACAAGTTTTCCTTAGACCTAAAGTACATTAATGACATGCAATCAGTTGATCATAACAAAGACCTAAAATTTCTGACTGTCAACTGTATTTGTTATATGGACAAGGTCTCTCCATTGGTTTATTTGATAGTGCTTTACTTCCATATGATGGTTCAGTTAACACTAAAGCCCCAGCAATCAGACCACATTTCACAAGGGATGTCTGAATATTTTAAATTTATATTTTCTTCAAGTTATCTCCTGGACAATCTCCTCACCTGTACTAGTCTCTTGTACAAACATGCTGAGCCAATTTACTTAAATATATGGGTAGCAGTGGCTCAAGGTCTGAATTACTGTGTATACGATGCAAACTGCGAGTCACTAAAGGAATCCTTGTCTGACAGCAATGAATATTATTCCATATGCCACCTTTTAATTTACCCCATCGTGGCACATTCTGAAGTTCCAAGATTGTCCTCATCAAATGCTAGCAGTTCTATGGAAAAGTATCCCGTACCAGCAGAAAAAAAGCCGAGTCTTGAACTTGTTATTCAAACATGGAAATCCCTTTATGGTTCTCTTAGTGCAGGCTTTGGATGTTCAACAACCACCATTTTCTCAGGGGATCTGTGCAAATTGATAAATAGGTGGCTTGATGAAAATGTCGGCATATTAGGGAGTGTCACTGATTTCAAGTTAACATGCAATGATATAGATCTTGGTGTTCTTCATCTATCTGGCAATTTCTTGATATGCATTCTTGAACAGATTCAAACTTTGGAATTAGTTTCAGAAACCAACAGAAGTAAATCTGAATGCGATAGCAAAATACTCTACAGTATAAAGAATTGCCTAACCTTTGCTTCCAAGTAAGTTAGAACATGTCTTGTTAGGATAGGAAACACCTTTATTTGATACCTGATCTCTCTGTCTCTTTCTCTGATTGCGTGCGTCTGACTATTTTTTTCATATTCTTGTGTGAAATAAAGTTTGTTTAATGGTAGAATTCCCTCTTCAACATGAGTATACTTTTTTCAATAGCCTTATAACAGCGACAATTTTCTCATCCTACATTGAGTTGGAGATGTGAAAAGCAATTTCGTTGCCATTTCAAATTTCAATTAATTCACTTATTTTCTTTTCCATTTTCTTTTTATTTTTTATATAGTATTGGATCCTATTTGTTTTTGGGGTTAAGTTATTAGAATGCTGAGATTATGATCACAACTTAGACAAGTAATTGACCAACTGATATGGTTTTTGAATGTCTAATATGATTTTAGCCCAACCTTTGGCGTGTCAATTATTTTCAAAATCAAAGAGAATTGGGTTTATATAAATCGCTGCTGATCATTTTCACACGGCATTTTTCAGGTACATGCATTTGTTGAGAATAAAGATGGTGACAGACCCACCGCCTAGTTTTGTTGGGACATCAAGGTCAGTCAATATAAACTTTCTAATCCACAATGCATGCTTGGTTAATCAATGAGTAACTCTTTTTGACTCTCACTTTATCATAAATCACAGGCTATCTTCTGCATTAGCATGCTTTATTAATCACCTTCACCGGAAGCAAGATATTCTTCTTTTTCTGGAGGTTTGTTTCCCTATATCTACTTCATAGTTCGTTGAAGTTACCTCTATATATCATTAAAGTATTTCTACTTCACAGTTCTAGACTTCTAGTGGCTGATGACTTTTATTAATTGTTTTTTTTAATAAATGACATTCAACGCGTTGTTGATTATCAGAACAATGATAGTAGATTAAATTTCTTTCAGTTGGTCTTCCTTTTCCCCTACATGTTTCATTGTTTTGTTTAGAGGGAAATGAATTTGACTTTGCAGAAAACCTCTATTGCTTGAAAAGTTTTGTTCTGTTAAAAACTAGTATCTGATTTTCTGTATAATTGATTGCAGATTATTTCCTGTCCACTTCTTCAATGGCTATCAAATATGGGAGTGCAGGATGAAGGAACAAACAATAACCTAAAACTTCTGTGGACTGAAATTCTTAGCTCCTTAAGAAGAAGTCAACCTCCATTACACTTTGGTCCGGCCTTACTCGAACTTCATGAACCTCTATTTGAAAAAACTCTTGATCATCCATATCCCTCCATATCAGAGGCAACTATAGAATTTTGGAATTCTACATTTGCCCAACAAATTATTTTTGATTTCCCCCCACGCCTGCTTCATGTCTTGGACAAGCTATCTAGACAGGGGAAATTAAAACTTCAGAGTAGAAGCATATCATCTTTTAAAAAATGTAATACTCGTGAAGAAGTTGGTGATGCTCTGCAGGGATACAAAGTCGCTGCAAAACATAACAGGACTTCTAAGAGGGTGGAATTAGTGTTGGATACACAAAAAGATGCACCTCTTTTAAGTTTTAAAAAGAAGAGGTTGGAACTGACTGAGCATCAAAAAGAAGTCAGGCGAGCTCAGCAAGGAAGGCAAAGGGATACTGGAGGACATGGCCCAGGAATTAGAACTTACACCAATGCTGACTTTTCACAACAAGGGTTTGATGATTCACAAGAAAGCTTAGATGCCATTAGAGATTCTGAAGCCATACTAGAGATGTTGAGAAAAACCATTTAATTGACTTTAAGTGCTGCACTGTGCACTACCACAACTTATGGAGGGGGCTGTATTTCTGAATGCCTAAATTATTATCTAAAGACTAATTTAACTTGTATTGGTAAAAAAATAATAATTGTAAACTTATATAACTTAGATTATAGTTCATCCAGTTGGTGCTTGCTGGGGTGGAGGGAGGAACCATGGCCCCAAACTTTGTACTCCTTCGCCGTCTTTATAATATTTTTGGCATTGTATTGTATATAACATACCCTCATGGTTTGGTGAAGTATTTGTATAAGTTTTTGTCTTGTTAAAAATGATCATAAAAAATGAAATGTTTTAAAAGAATCTGCAGAATTGACTCCTGCTGCTTTAGTCCTACAAACTGTAGTCTTTTGTTGGAGTCTGCAAAATTGCTTCTTTTTAAACAAGTCACCATTATATTAATCTTGTACTAACATCTTGCTTATGTGTTAAATGGAATGCCACTTACTGATAACCACTTATAGGTCCAATTTTGGTGACACCTGTACGTATCGAGGATTTGGTTAAACTTTAAAATAAGAATGATGCAATACTGTAGTCTGGTGTGGTGAATGGAAGAGACCTTAATTTTTTTTTAAAAATTGATGTATTTCGTGGTAGAGTTGTCAGTTGTGTGAAGGGAAAATGTGGCTTGGAAGCGACGCTTATATAGCTTAAAATTTCAAATGGATAAAAGAAAAGGTATGTATGCCATATGTTTTCTGATCATCAAGCATTTGTAGATCTGTTAACCATATATTCTCTCTTGGCAGGAAAGAATGAAATTTTTTGTTGAAGAGTCCCGAGGAGCATAAGTGTGCATTAACGAACCAATGCTTTAGAACCTGAATAGAGAAATGTCACATCACCATAATCTTTTTAAGACATTAGGTTTATGAGTCGACTCTATCATATCTAATACATAATTAACCACCGACACTTGAATCCATCATAAATTACTACACCATTCGATAATAACAATGTGGATCATATCGGTTCACTAATATGTTACATTCAAAAGGGTCTTGAGCTCAAATTAGTATTGTTCCATCTATCCACAAGTCAATTACAATATTTTTCTTGAATCGACTAATATGAGGAGACCAATCCCACCGCCCACTTGCAGGGTCCCATTTAAACTCTGTATGGACTTACCCACTGAAATTGACACCAAAGGAATCAAACCTGAGACTTTGAGATGAGCAAACTACAAGATCCCAAGCCAACCATTAGGCCAACCCCAAATGGGTTAGCCAATTAAAATATTACATTTGTGCCTACAACTAAATTAGAAAATTTCCCAAAAAACATCCACTAAATAAACCAATTATAAGTGTTTTTTTTTTCTCTCTCCATTTATATTTTCCTTTTAATCTTGTCAATCTCATTAGTCATATATTAGATTTGATACAATTTAGTATTCGATAGTTAGATGAGAGACAAACATGATTAAGGTGCAAACTTGACTGTTATGTTTTATGATTTTGTTAGGCCTACCATTACCTTTTAAAGGCTTGAATTTGACATGATATGTCAAATTTTGAATAAATCACCATAAGTATCTTTAAATAAACGAATATGATAATTGACAACAAATCATGAAGAAAAGTTTTTTTATTTTTATTTTATTTTATAAATATCGATAAAATATGAACATTAAAATCACGCCTACTCGGATTTGAGATATAAGAATGAAAATTTAAGGTTTGTGTACGATTTCATAAATTTTTCTTAAAGTTTAATTAGATCTTTTAGAAAGTTTAATCTGATTTGAGAGTCTATCTAAAATCTATTTTGTAATAAGATATTCAAAAAAGTTTGAAGTATTTGTGTAGGTCAATATACTTAAATAATTAAAAATATGGAAAATGTTAATGTACGCACTAACAACACATGTTAAAGAACTACATATAATAATTATGTCTTAAAAATCATGTATTCAAATTTTTAAAAGTATATATGTTCATATTTTCAATGCAAAATTTATATTTTTGAGTTTCTTAACATGTACTCTTAGACACAAGTTTAGAAGACCATGAAATTAATATGATATTCTATATTGTATACGAATTCACAACTAATAATTGTTTGAATAAAAAAAAAATATAATATCCAATCCAAATCACATAAAAATATGGTGTTGAACATCATTTTTGATATCCACCTAACATTTCTCGGATTCAAAACATCAATACACTATGCAAAAAGGGGGTTAAACAAGTTGATCTATCAGACCCTACCAGCTTTGGAACTCCTAAATCATAATTGTGACAAATTAACCATAAGATGCATGGGGTATATTTGAATAAGTTATCTTACTATTTTCAGCATGGCATTCTGACATGCATTGAATCCTTTCAGTTTGTAATATCTTCAGGTTGATTGAACCTATTTTGATCAACAAGGCTTCAAAATCTTATCCTCTCCCACATGCTTGCACCATTTCCTCCAATAATAATTAAGTTAAATATTCATACCAAAATTGAAAACCAATTTTAAGATTTTAATGCAACAAAGAAACAATTTTTTTTCATCCAATCCGTGTGATACAAGTCTAAAAAGACCATCAATCAATCTCGAACTTTACCAATATATGAATATTCAGAATGTACCAATACCCAATTGACCAAGTGGATGGATGATGGACCACGTTCATTCATATTCTCATGTCATTCCCAAGATATTTCCTACTTGTGCCTGCAAGATATTCCCAAGATGTTAGTTCCAACTCACTTCACTAAACCTCCATAATACACTTTTTTTATCACCAAAATACGTTTACATCAAGTGGGCCATTTCTAATCATACTAGCATTCGTGGCATAATGAATGGGTCCAACTCCAATGTCATGATCAATCCCCAATTATTGTTCCAAAATTTCCACAAGCCACGGAATTATTAAAGTAAAATAAAATTCTCATTGATTAACCATTAATTAAATACTTAAACTTTAAACTAAACCTCAAAATCTTATCTAGCTAGAGTATTTGTACACGTACTACCATTACATTAATTACTTAACCCCAAACCCATGAAATTAAGCTTAAGCAAATAAGTAACGCGGTTGTGTATTTAACCTTCGCAAAGCAAGCCCATAATCTACGACTATACGATTCTACTTCTACACCCACGACTACACGTATACAACATACTTATCTCATTCTAATTTTTATCCAAAAAATAATTTCCATTCAATGAAAATTGTTCATGTGTCCAAAAATGTCACGTCGCAAAGTATGACACATTTTCCAGCTTTTTATTCTTCCCAAATCGAATTGAATTTGCGTGGATCCAACGTGGCGATAGAACTAGTTGGACCATATGCAATAAATGGAGTATAATATTAATTTATTTAATAACTGGAAAAAGTTGGAAACAGAGTACATGATAGTTCTTGTTAACAATAATAGTTTGACAAGAAAGAGTAACATGTTAACAACAATGGTATTCAACTCATGTTACTTTAATCCTTCTTCTTCTCTTCCTATAAATACCAAATCTAGTCCATTTCTTTCCCAACAACTTTCACGTATTCATAGTCATAATAATCCAACTATATTCAAATATCTTAACCACAAAAATCACCTCCAAATTTCTGGTACACACTTTTCTCAATCTTAATCTTCTTTATTTCATTTTCCATTCTATTCATACATTTCTATTTCTTGTTTCATTTTTCAGATTTTACAAAACACTATTCAAATCCATCATTTCCCTTAATTTCTTCTTTTAAGGTATTCATTTTGTGTATATTTGATATCATCATTTCAAATTCAACCTCCATTTTCATTTATTTAAAATTTGTTATCTGTTGTAGAGAAGAGACGTTGAGGCTGAAGAAGAAATGACGATCAAACCCACCGTTCGTGTTTCCGACGGGAAACTAATGGTAAAAGATCGGACAATTCTATCCGGTGTATCCGCCAACGTAACTGAGACGTCAGCGGCTACTACCGGACCGTTGGACGGAGTTTTTCTCGGAGCAGAAATGGATAATTCAGATAGCAGACACGTAGTTTCACTCGGAAATTTAACAGATGTTAGATTCATGGCGTGTTTCCGTTTCAAGCTATGGTGGATGGCACAAAGAATGGGAGATAAAGGAAGAGAAGTTCCATTAGAAACTCAATTCTTATTGGTTGAAACCAATGATGGGTCCCATCTTGAAGAAGATTCAGAGATTACTTACACCATTTTTCTTCCTCTTGTTGAAGGTTCATTCAGAGCTTGTCTCCAAGGAAACGTTTCTAATGATAATCTTGAACTTTGCATTGAAAGCGGCGACGTTGATACCAAAACTTCGTCGTTTTCTCATGCTTTGTTCATCAGTGCTGGTACCGATCCGTTTGCCACGATTCACAATGCTTTCACGGCGGTCAGGAATCATCTCAACACATTCCGGCTTCGGCATGAGAAGAAACTTCCTGGAATTGTTGATTACTTTGGTTGGTGTACTTGGGATGCGTTTTATCAGGATGTTACACAAGAAGGTGTGGAGGATGGTTTACAGTCCCTTTCTGGTGGCGGAACGCCGCCAAAATTTGTTATCATCGACGACGGATGGCAGTCTGTCGCCGGTGATTTGGAGGACTCTTCATCTTTGCAGAGACTTACCGATATAAAAGAAAATCCTAAGTTTCAGAACAAGGAAGAACCGGAATTAGGGATAAAGAGTATTGTAAATATTGCAAAGGAAAAGCATGGTGTGAAATTTGTTTATGTTTGGCATGCTATAACAGGTTATTGGGGAGGGGTTAGACCGGGTTTGAAGGAAACCGAGGAGTACGGTTCAGTGATGAGTTACCCTGATATTTCAAAGGGTGTTAGAGAGAATGAACCAACGTGGAAAACCGATCCATTAGCGGTTCAGGGTTTGGGTTTAGTGAACCCAAAGAAGGTTTTTAGTTTCTATGATAATTTACACAAGTATCTCTCAAGGGCTGGTGTTGATGGTGTTAAAGTTGATGTGCAGTGTATTTTGGAGACACTAGGGGCTGGCTTAGGTGGTCGAGTTGAAATTACCAAACAGTATCATCAGGCTTTAGATGCTTCTGTTGCAAGAAACTTTTCGGATAACGGTTGCATCGCGTGTATGAGTCATAATACTGATGCGCTTTACTGTTCGAAACAAGCAGCTGTTGTTAGAGCTTCTGATGATTTCTATCCGCGCGATCCGGTTTCACATACAATCCACATTGCTTCGGTTGCGTATAATAGTATTTTTCTTGGGGAGATTATGCAGCCAGATTGGGATATGTTTCATTCACTACATCCTGCGGCTGAGTATCATGGTTCAGCTAGGGCTATTAGTGGTGGGCCTGTTTATGTTAGTGATAAGCCTGGGAATCATGACTTTGATTTGTTGAAAAAGATGGTGTTGCCGGATGGGTCAGTTTTAAGGGCGCGCTTGCCTGGAAGGCCGACTGCAGATTGTTTGTTTAATGATCCGGCCCGTGATGGGGTGAGTTTGCTTAAGATATGGAACATGAATGCTTATGGTGGGGTGCTTGGAGTGTATAATTGTCAAGGTGCTGCTTGGTGTGCTGATGAGAGGAAGAATGCTTTCCATCAAACGGATTCTGCTGCTCTTACTGGCTACGTTAGAGGACGGGATGTTCATCTGATATCGGAGGCTGTTGCTGGAGATGGTGATTGGAATGGTGACTGTGCCTTTTATGCTCACCATTCCCGTGAGCTTATGGTTCTTCCTCATAACGTTGCTATGCCATTGACCTTGAAGGTGTTGGAACACGAGGTATTTGCTGTTGCGCCTGTTAAAGTTTTCAGTTCTGGGCATAGGTTTGCTCCTATTGGGCTTGTGAACATGTTCAATGCCGGTGGAGCGGTTGAGGGGCTTGTGTACAAGGACGACGCTGTTTGCTTGGAGATTAAGGGTTGTGGCAAGTTTGGTGCTTATTGTTCAGCTAGACCAACAAGGTGTTTGTTGGAAGACAGTGTTGTAGATTTCGAGTATGATAATGATTCTGGTTTATTGAGTTTCGCAATAGATTATTTGCTACAGGAGGGACACGGTGTTCACCATGTTCAGATTGAGTTATGACTTAGTTAATTGTCTTTTTAGTCAGATTTAAAGTAACTGTTGTAATACACAGAGAGGGTAATAGAAGAGAGGGGATGGGAGGGTTTTCAATCATTTAATTTTCCACTTATCGTGTATTCATTCACATCCATTGTTTGTACCAGCTGTGATTTATTGAATTATCATTATTGGTGAAACTTGAGTTTATGATATTCCACAAGAGTAGACTAGTACTGGTATTTTTTTTGTTTATTTTGAAATCGAAATTGGTAAGTTCATAGCAACAGCTTGTGTGAAAATGGTGATAATAAATTCTTCACTTATTTTAACTGAACTATGGAGAAACTGATTCATTGTAATATGTGGAAACTTCCACTAAAGACACAAGCCTTCATCCAACCCACCCACTTCTCATACATGCCCACTCTCACCATCATATACTCCAAGAAACTCCCCAATCCACCGAATCATACGCCTTCTCGAAATCCACCGAATCATACGTCTAAACTCTAAATTTTGTTTAGTTCTTGGCTTGGGCATATGTTAACATAGTAACAGGGGTGGCTAATTTTTTAGCAGTATCACTTCATTATCTCAGTCTCAAATTCAATTGGGCTGATTCTATACAAGCTTTATTATTTTTATATCACTATTTGGCATTGGTGTATCAGCTGCTGTGAGTATTTTGCTGGTGTAGTTTGATCTTTTTGCAGCAGGTGTGGGTGAATATCGAGTAGTAATGGCTCACTGTCATTTATCTTATGATATCTTTGTTATGTATGTGTAATTTTGGGTGTAGCTAGTCTCAATGTATAGGTTGCTGGTATGATTGTAAGTGGAGCTTGATTGTTTTCCACTTACTGTGTTTTTACATTCATTGTCTGTACTAGCTGTGTTTTTTTTATTTTTAAAACTCGGTATCCGATCCAAGGACCGACTAATTCGAGAGGACCAATCCCACTGCTCACTTGTGGGGGCCCCGTTCTAAGCCAGAGAAAACTCTGTATGGACCTGCCCACCGAAATTGACACCAGAGGGAATTGAACCTGAGACCTTGAGAGGAGCACACTCCAAGATCCCAAGCCAACCCCAAATGGGTTACCAGCTGTGCTTTATTGTTGTGTTACAACATTATTTGTGAACCCTCAGTTTATGAAATTCCACAAGTGGTATTTTTTCATTTTTTTGTTGTGTGAAATTCGAAATTGGTGTGTTCATACTTCATAGCAAGTCAATAACTACACCAGCAAAATACTCCAAATCTAGCTTGGAGCAGCCTTTTGTTCAAATGTAGCTATGTTGCTTTCTTATTTAATTAGTCATTTTCTACAAATGCTAGGTATCCTCATAGTTTTTTTTGGGCGAGCTTCTTTAGAATGCAAAACAAGAAGAGTATAATTTTACCCTGCTATAAAATCATGTCTTCCTCTTGGGTTTCATTTAAGATTTTTATTTTATTTTAAAAAAAAACTTGTGTTAAGTATTCAAATGTGATACTTCAGAATGCAAAGGACTTGAAATCTTCTATTAGAAAACACCCTTCTTTGAAATGAAATGCAATCTATACAACAACATCCAAGCCTTATCCCACCAAGTGGAGACTGCAGGGTCAACTATACGGATTAAATTACGCCATATTGCCATAATGTTCTATCATAAACCATATTTTGGTCCACCTCATTAATCTCCAAGTCTTTTCTAATAGTTTCTATTCTAGTTTTTCTAGGTCTCCTTTGCCTCACGTGCAATCTATACAAGACTATACGTTAATATTGCGAAATTCCCTATAAACAAGAAACTAGAACTTAGATGTTTGTTTTCAGTCTTGATTAAGTCAATCATCATCTGAGTACTGCTGTAGAAGTAATTGCTCCAGCTCCTGTTCATATTCGTCGGTCTCTCCCAATCCTGTTTGTTTATAAAATGTTTGTTTCTGGACGTGCCAATCATCAGCAATCTTCTCCACGACATCTCCTATCAACTCCTTGTCTTCTGATATGTGCTTTATGTTTTGGATGTCCAATATACTGCTTGCTTCTTTAAGAAAGAAAAAAAAGACAAGGACCACCAATTGATTTAGACAATGGTTAAAATTGATGTATCATGAATCAGACAAATTGTAACAACTAGATAGAACATTCAAAATAGACCTCAAAAAAAAGTTCAGGAGTTCTAAATGTAAGAGATTGACATTAGCATATTGTCATTCATTAAAGAAAAAAATTTCATCAAATCAATTTGGAGAACCACGAACCTCAATAAACATAGCTTATCATTCTTCAAATGAAAAACAAAAACAACCAAGCTTTTATCCCACTAATGTTCTATCGTAAACCATACTTTGGTCCAACTCATTAATCTCCAATTTGATCTACTCTCCTTACTGCAGAATCTCTAGGTCTTCTTCTCTCTACATGCCCAAACCACCTAAGCCTATTTTCCATCATCTTTTCTACTCTAGGTCTTCTCTCTCTAATATTTTCATTTCTACTCCCCATCTAGTCTTACCATAAATAAAAAACAAAATGTTCAAAATACACATTCTTTCACTTACATTTGGTGGACAAATTATTTTTTATTCGATTGTTGTATAGGTTCAGATTAGTTTAGCAAGTCAGAAATCAACGTTAGTTTGGACTTGAACAAATTAAGAAAAACATTCATTTCTAGCGAATGACGGGGAAACCACAAAGACTTAGCTTCACAAAAAGAAAACATCTCCAAGATATAGAAAATGTTCCTTTCTCAAGCCCTGTTATATAGTATACAAATGAAATAAATACCTTTAATAGCTACATTTTTTGCCTCAGCATATTCAGCTGACATTTTCTTCAGCAAATTGAGGTCTACTTCCAATCCCTGGTATGTAGAAAGGAGAGGGGAAGTTATGTGAAAAAAAACCACAAATTAATATAAAGACAATTTATAGCATGAGATTAATGATATACATAGTACATTTATCAACAGGCTGATTGCTTTCTAAAAAGATGGATATCAAAATCTACCAAGACTGATTAGTATGCTAAAATCATGTACTTGAAACCCATCAAGCTCGGTTAGTCACCAACAAATACCCCCCCAACCCAATAAGTTCAATACGGACATCTGTTTTTGTTCCATCTTCCTAATGTTAAGCTGACTGTATAATACCATAGTTGAAAAAGATTAATGAATAAATCATTGTGGTCACAAAGAACCGGAAACTTACAAGGTCCATGCGGACATAGTTTTCAATTGGCATGCTATCAAACAACCTGTTATCCACATGAAACACATTCAAACAAATAAGTTGTTGGGTTAAAACACTAACATGACAACACGACAAAGAAAGAAGGATATTGAGCATAAGTTCAAAAGTTCAATATGGTGATTTACTTTTCATATGCAGCTTGAATACGGGCCTTCTGTAATTGTTCGAGTTGGTTTACTGTTTCTGTGGCAGAACATTCCACTAAGTCAACAGCACCAAAAAGGAACGTGTTTCTTTCCAGCATTCTTTTGACTAAAGCAGGCACAACTCCAATATCATTTGCCTTTGCATCAATAACAAGAATTCTAAGATTCTTTAACTCTCCTGTAGAAACATGCAAATTTGAGTCTTAATTATTAAAACTCACGAAATCATCTCATTCTCATAAAACCACATCATCATTATGTTATGACACATTCAAAGTTTTCATATTAAATTAAATAATATTCATTTCTCCTTAACTAAAGCAGAGATAAAATTAGTGAACCTATGAAACCACAAACAGAAAATAGAAACATACATGTGTAGTTTATACAGCTCAATTGAGTCAATACAAAACCATAATTAAAGCTTATGTTACGAGAAAATCAAATAATTCATTCCTTCGAAAAAGAATAATTGTATGGCACTTATGATTCAACTAAAAAATTGTCATACCAAGGGATATATAGACCTTAAAAGGAGGTTTGAATGGTTGAGTCTCGTAAAGACAGTACAGGCAATACAGGCCACCCAGTCTGTGTGATAAAGAACCATTGCTAACCATGTAACCTGCATAGGAATATAAAGGAGTTTCTATATTGAAATAAAAGGTAAAGGCTAAAAGTAAAACCTCTACAACATGACATAATTATTGAATACTGCTGAATATTCACTAATACATTGTGATTTTTAATTTGTCTGTGCTTTTCAGCACAAAATAAAGCAATTCAACACCCAAATTACCCAGAAAAAAATTCAGAACTCAAGCTTACATTTACTAATAGATATAAAAATAGTTAAAATCAGAACTGCATATCCCAGGTAAACATGTACCTATACAATGAGCATACAGAGATTGCATAAAGAAGGCCAAGTTTTTAGAAGGAGAAGCTTCATAAATGTAGGAAAACTTCTTAGAAATCCATACTCTTTTCATATCAGCCAAAGTTTTTGACTCATCCTGTCATCAACCAAAATTGAACAACACAAACTGATTGTTAATAATCAAATAATAGGAAACAAGTAGGACTGGTTGAAAAATGGTTTTGAATAAAACCAAACCAAATTGGTTTTAAGTTACTGAAACAAACTGTTTCTGTTTAACCAGTTTTTAAAATAGCTTCACCAAAATAACCAAACAGTCTCCATTCAAACTTTCAAGATTAGAACCTTCTCTCACAAGCCCTAATCTTCTATCAGATAAAGATAGTACAGAAGGATGAGGTATTACCTCTCGATCGTATACTTTTTGTGACAACTTTATAAATCGATGGTAACAAGAGTAGTGGTTTTCCAAAAACAGTAATTTACTAACAAGTATCTGTTTTATAACAGCCTCAGAATTTTGAAAGGGAACAAGGGCCCAGCTGGCCCACGAAGGCATTATCAAGGAATGAATTTCATAGTCCTTGGAATACAAACTTTTCTCGGAATACTTTAAACTATATTTAACATCAAACAGTTTCAAAACAATTCTAAAGCTATATTGGTTTTAAACTAAAAACAATGAAGTATGTTCACAAGAACAAGAAACAATGTGATTATATTGAAAATGAGGAAAGCTCGGGTGATTAATTTGAAGAATACCTGAGCGAATTGAGCTATAAGTTCATCAATGTCCTTGGTGAAATTATCCATATTCATGGTGAAGAACCCTAATTTGCAGCAGAGAAATCTGTAGCAGCAAGTAGTGAAAAAGGTGAAAACAAAGTACATAGATAAACCTTGAAAAGCAAGAACATATGTGAAACCGAAGAAGAAGAAGGTGAAATTACCAGTTAGCATAGAGAATTGAGCGAAAAAAAACAGAGTGGTAGGGAGCTGCAGTGTTTCGAACAGCTTGGGGATTTTGTTTTGCCGTTTGGTTTAGGGGTGCTTTTGCGCCCTATGTACTTCTGCTTTTCTTTCATCCGAGAGCTTGTTAAAAGAAGGCAGAGTGGTTAGACGCTTGTGTCGCCATCAGTTTCAAATGTACCAAAATACCCTCAAAGTATACTTTTAAAAGGAAAAAACTTAACTACAATTCTTTAGGTGCTTTTGGTATGGTTCTCAACTAAATTCACGATGATTTCCGTAAATCCATAATTTTCTCAAAGTTTGTTATATCCAATTTTTTTTGTATTTTTAGTTAAGAACCATACGAAAAACACCTAAAGAATTGTAGGTAAGTTTTGTCCCTTTTAAAAAAGGTACTCTAACTCTGGCAGGGGTAGTTTGATAATTTCATGCGCTAGGGATAGTTTGGTAGTTTTTACAATCTCTTTCTCTTCTCTGTTTACAGATTTGTTCTTTCTCCGTCTCAATCCCACTCTTCCATCTCTCTCCCTCAACTGGACGACTCTCTCCCCCCCTCAACCAACACACGATCTCCACTCACCGCCATGTCTCCTTTCGTGATCTCCTCCCACTGCTTCGTCCCCTTTCAGCCACTGTCAAGTCACAGTAACCGTTGGCACACAGTCACCGTCGCGTCAGAGTCTCAATCACGACCTTACTTCCTCACTCAAATCGTTGGAAATCTCTGTCACAATCCAGTCGAAAATTGAATCTCTCTGTTGAAGGTGATGTTTATATCAAATTTTTCATTAGTTTACCCATTTTGAAATTGCTATTCAAAATATTTGTTTAAAGTAATTAGAAATCCATGGTGAAAAAATGAATCATAAAAATGACTCACATAAGTGTATTATCTAGGTTTTTTAACCCTTATCATATGTAGTTTGTGCTTGTTGTTTATTACATGATAACTAAAATCCATCTATCCAACTTTATATTGAAATCAATGGCTATCATGCAAGTCTCTACCGAAAGTACATGCTTTGAGTTTCTATGGAAATTTTCACCAGCAATTGAAATGTGTGATGTTAGTAATCTAGAATTTATCATCTGCTTGGCTTTAATAAGATGCTTTGGCTTGTTGCATAAATGTTTGACTTTAAAAATTGCTAATTGAAATACTTGTATGTTTGATAATACCTGGCCATTTGTTCATTGGATATTTTTGTTGTATTAGTGTGGAAGAAACCCATGACAGAGCACAAGCCTTGCCATTGCATATCAATTTTATTACACAACAATAGAAACTCATCTTGCTTGATGTTATGATATTTATGTAATGGATATAGGCATTGAGTGGTGGAATTGGTTGGAAGAGTGAAATGGCTAGTCCATCTTTTTGTGTGTTGAACTTATAGTGTATTAGTGTATTGATTTGGGACAAATAGAGAACATGAAATGAGACTGCCCGGAAATCCATTTTATGAGCATATGGATGGCTGCTGAGTTTTCCAAGTACCAAATCTCAGTAAATGTGTATGCATTCAGTGATAAGTACACTGACATAGCCTCCTTAAGTATTTTATTTTCCTTCAATTTCTATGTATTTCGTTATGCCATTCTATTTTTATACCTGTTACTCTTGATTAGTATCTGGAAGATTTCTGATTGATATATTTGATGATTCTTCAGTTGTGGCAGTGTTTTATGATGACTTGATGACATGAGCTTATGGGCTTCAACTATGATTTGATTATAAACTGATACTCTAACTCATGGATCTATTTGATTATGAACTGGTTTGTAGTTGCTCAAAAAGAATTCACAAGTTATGTGTTGATTGTAGTAGTTATATTTGTAGACAATCAATGTATCCTCGTGTCCCGATGTAATTCTGTCAGCATTTGCGGTCTTCTAAGCATATAGTCTTGCGTGCTGATGATCTTATACTTGAAGTAAATTATGTTTTTTTCCTGTCTGTGTAGGAACTCTAGCAAAGTACATTGCTGGTCAAGTGTGTTATTATCCAGCTTTCCAATCAGTCGTTCATGGGGAGAAATTGAGTCATGAATTAAGGATAGACCTCACAAGAGAGACTGTATGGGAAGCATGGATCATATGCATTGCAGAGATACTTAGTAACTAGTTATATATGCTGGATTGATGGGGTTTTTCAGTGATTAATGATGATCTAGCTGTCTACAAGGCCAAATAAATTTGCAAAGCATGGATCACAAATTGAATAACACCTATGTTTTTCCTGAGCATGAGGATTTAATTTCTTGTAGATAATATGCATTGCTACAATTAATTTGAAATGTTGTTAGGTGTTTCTATAGAATTGGTTTATGCAAGGTAGAGGTTGAAGTAGCTTTGCAAACAATGGTGTTAGTTTAAGTACTTGTCTTGTGGTGTTTTAGCGTTACATGTGTACTAGAGGTTACTTCTATATGCTGTATTAGCATACTAGAAAGTGTAACCATGTATTATTAGCTCAAATTAGGAGCTTGTTTAATGACATACTGAGTAAACAATCAGTAAATAGTCCTATTATTTTTCTTGTGCTTTTTAGGTTTATTTTAATGTTATGAGGTGGGTAAATAATCACAATCAATAATTTTAGATATCAGTAGTGACCACTTTTGTGATTCTCTGTTTGTATGACACAAAACTAAGTTTGTCCATCTTAAAATTTTAGATAACCAAAACAATGAACAATGTGACCACAATTAACCAAAACAAAATGTAGAGATCCATAAACTTTCTTCGCACATAAAGCTTTTTGGTGTAGATCCAAAGGTGTGTTATAGGCCGGTTAGGGGGTATTGAGTTTGCACCCGAACGAAATCTCCATCGGAGAACTTCAGACGAGATTGGGTATTCCTGGAAATAATATGAAGTATTACAAAGTGATAGCATCTATACCACAAGTACAACTCTTGTATATAGGAGATGATAATTTTTGTGTACGTTTGATCCCATCAACAACATCTACCGTTAAGAAGAAGAAGAAGCAGAGGGATGCTAATCATTCAGAAATGCCTGTGTTATTTTATACTGATTCTTTTGTGGATGATGTGGAAACTTTTGTTTTCTCATCTAGAGGATCACATCTTATTTCCCGATCAATAAGAAGGTTTGCTAGTTTTGTAGTTCTTTTCTTCGTAACTATCCCTTTCACTATGCAATATTTTTTATGATCATTATGTAGCTACTTGTTGAAGGAATAATTCAATAGTAATAATTTGCTACATGTTTTTTATGTTGTCAGGGATGATTTGGCTCATAGATTACTAAGGCATGGACCCATGTTTTTTATGTCTCTCACCGAAAATGAAATCCTTCAATTGGTGGAATTGTTGATAACAAAGTTAAAATGGTTGAAGGAAAGCCCCTCAGAAGCATTTCCTTTTATTTTAACTCAATACGAAAGAGCTGCTAATTGATGGCACATGGCACATAATTCTTGAGATCCGTCTTTCTCAGCCTCTCCCTCTGTTTGGCAAGCCCCAATAACTATTATAATCAAGGTTTGTCTAACATGTGAAACTAATAGAATTTCTACACACATGCTTCTTGAAGCTAGCTATCGAGTTTTTCCTTGAACACTTATCAACTTATATACGATGCTTTCTAAGTTAGAAAATAATACTTAAATTTAATTGAGAAGCTCTCAAATGCTTTGTGCACCCTTTCTAAAGTCTTTCACCTCAATTTCAGGTAACATGCGATCTGAGTACCTCCCATTCCTATGAGGACCAGGATCCTTAAAGCTAATACCAATTAATCAGAACGTCAACGAGGAGGATATACTTATTCCACTGAAATTATACTTATTCCACTGAATAATACATATGTATATATATGCTATAATCTCAAATTGAAAGTGAAACTTACTTGACATTGAAAGGTGACTACTATTAATTTAAACTTTTAGAAGAAGAAAATGAGATCATTTTTAAATGACAACAATTGTTTAGAATTTATTTGAGAGAAAGCAAAAACATCAACAATAGTGATTCGATTTTAGCTTAATCTCATTGTTCATAATCTATAATAAGTAGATACATCTGTCAATAATATTAAAATTTTTAGATGACTTTAATGAACGCATAAGATCCAATTCACCTAAACTTTTAGGGAGCTTCTATGGTGTAGTCAAAAAAATGACTTTTTTGAAAAAGTCATTTTATTTAGCCAATAGCATAGTTCTTGATGCCATGTCAGCTGATGTCTTTGTGATGGACCACTATAAGACTAAATTTTACTTTATTACAAATAAGTCCTTGAACAAAATATTAATTACTTTTGATTTATTAACTTATTTTATT
>Ga0315913_1001580_pt1 | contig 25393 bp, 20 predicted proteins | sample MpolsnodulesMG_FD_207736 | JGI IMG/M metagenome (GOLD analysis project Ga0315913, IMG submission 207736) | Medicago polymorpha root nodule microbial communities from Los Angeles, California, United States - small nodules | ecosystem: Host-associated > Plants > Roots > Nodule | place: USA...
AGTCACATATTCAATTATGACATGACTCATCAACTATTCAAATGCATGCAATGTTCTAGACTCTTCTAGATGCATGCGGTACCAAATCACCTCAAGGTCGTCACCTTCGATGCAACAAAAACATCGTTTGTAAGGTTTCACACCCGTCTTACATTTTGGATATAAAATCCGTCATCATCAGTCATGTATGCATGAACATATGACTCACAACAATGCATATGTTCACACAAACAATTCATCACATCATCACCATTCATTTAGCATATATGCAATCACCAACACTCGACATATATGCAGTCACCGACATTATCACAATCAATCAACATATATGTATTCACCAACCATATTACAACCAAACAACATATATGTATTCACCAACGATATCACAATCAATCAACATATATGTATTCACCAACAATATCACAATCAATCATCATATATGTATTCACCAACAACATCACAATCAATCAACAACATCATACTATTTCTCACAATCCAAATAAATGAGAAAATACTTCATACTAAGATAATTATCATTTTCAACACATATCAATCATTCACTTATCATCATATAATCATATCAAACTATCCACAAAAGATTTGCCAAGTATTTTGTCTTAAAGATCATTTTCGACAAAGTTCGTCTCTCATTTTACAACGTTAAAATAATTGAGACAAATGAACTAAAACCAAGTAAATAAACTCTAGGGCCTCGACTATGTATACACTTAGATCACATATGAGTGTAGTAGCGTATACATGTGCGTTTCACCAGCCAACTACGACAAAATCATCAAAATCACAATGTTACAACAAGTTCGTATCATTTCTTCCATATTGCAAAACCAAATCATTTTCAAGACAACACCAAGTTAGATTCAGCAAGACATAGGTTAAATTCTCTTAAACCTCTTAATTGAAATCCTAATACATCTAGTTTTGAAGTTTGGAAACAAACCATAAGTTTTGGGTTGACTTGGAAATAGTCATGCTAAGTTTACTTAAAATTTCTCCAAGACCTACTTAGAGTGTTTTCATCATAACTCAAAATCTAAAAATCATTTGGATGTCAAACCAAAGGCCAATTCAAAACAGAAATGTGTGAAAAAGATGCAAGAACGCAAAACAGGGAATGCTGTCAGAGAGCAGCTCGCTTAAGCGAATGACTGCTCGTTTAAGCGACCAACTTACAGTGACAGCTCGCTTCCAGCTCGCTTAAGCGACCGTGCATCAGTTCAACACAATTTTTCACGGGTTCAAACCATTTTTCACCCAAAAACACAAATTCGTTCCCAACGGTTCATGTACTCAAAAAGGCTTTCAAAAACACATCAAACATGAAATCAAATATCATTTCAACACAATTCATCAATTCAACCCATTTTTACAAAAACCTCAACAACAACTCAATTCATACCACAAATCCGCAATTATGAACACATAAGGTATGAATCATCAACAACAACACCTCATAACAACAACAACATCAATCAAACATGAATTCATCAACAATCCATCAACAACAATTCATTCTTCATCAATTTTAGGTAAAACACAAGTATACATGTATATACCTCATAAGCATGTAAAATTTGACATTAACAACTTAATTATCTTCAAATTCATATACCCAAACATTGCATCCAAACATAAGCACGAATTTCACCAATTAAAATCACAATAATCACTTTTCACAAATAAGCACTTATGCATAGAATTAGAGAAGAGATTACAACTAAGAGATTATGAATGAAATCTAACCCCCTTACCTCAATAAGCAATAATCCTAGCAAAAGCTTCAATTAAGCTCCTAGAATCTCTATCACCTCTTGTCTCTTCAAGCTTTCCCTCTTCTAACCCTTTTTCTCCTTCTCTTGAACTTTCTCTCTCTACCTCTCTCAAAATGTTATATGAAATGAACAAATGATACTAGGTGACCTAATTTCCTTAAAGACCAAGGTTTAAATAGTGTCCACACTAATGGTCTTAACCCTTAGTCAATAGCCAATATTATGTGTAGCATAGCCAATATTATGTGTCAAAGCTCCCAAGAATTCTGCTATAGAGTTCTTGAAAACCAAAGCAACTAAGCCACTAGAAGGATTACCAAAAGCAGAACCATCGCAAATAACTTTAAAACATTTTTCACCATGAGGGATCCAACAGTGAACCTGGACTTGTCGCACTCTTTTATTTTTCAAAGGTATACCAAAGAGATGGGAGATTTTGAGATCAGACATAGCAGCAGGACCATTACTCAAAACCAACTTGAAACTAAGCCTAACTCATGATATGATTTTGTTAATCATAGAACCTACCGATGTCAGTTTGTTATTATAGCATCTATTATTGCGCTCCAGCCAAATACACCAAATGGTATGAATAAAAGCAAACGTCATGATTTGGTGAACAAATTTGCTCCCAGCACCAACAATATTCACGAGGAGGTTGTGACTGTTGGACAAGTCCAGCAGCTGAACTGAACCTTTGCTTAACCATTCCCTTAACTGAGATGTAGCAAGACAATGGAGAAAAAGGTGTGTCGAGGACTCCACATTCTACAAGCATAAGCAGCACCTAGAAACAATCACAAATCCATGCTTCCTTAAATTGTCATATGTGGGCAATTTATTGTGGAGGAATCTCAAACAAACATAAGCTCTAGTGGGGAGAACGAAAGTGTTCCACAACAACTTGCTCCAAATCACCTTGGGTCGGGTACCAGCAGAGAAAGCAAAGGCTAATTTATTAGTGAGAGTCCCATCAGTTGATGCAGTCCAATTGAGCTTATCTGCAGTTTGTTCAGAAGGAAGGGTGATGCTGAGAATTCTATCAGTCAGCTCTCTATCCATAGCCCTGAAGTAGGTGGGAAGATTCCAACTGTTATCAACAATGTAATCAACAACATGCATATCCAGAAGGAAGTGCAAATGGTTAGGGATTTGCCAGAAGTTAGTAGTAGTTCTCTCAAGTCATCTGTCAGTCCAGAAGGATACAGATGCACCATCACATATGGTCTGATGAGTCATTAATTAGTGTTTTTAATAGATTATTTGAGTCTGTTTTATTTAGATTTTATGTGTTTTTTATTTCCTTTCTAGAACTATTTTATTTCAATTGCAAGTTATTTAATTTCAGGAACAAATATTTTAAAGATTGAGTCTTGGAGCAAAAGAAATGAGATTTGGAGTTGATTCAGGCCAAAAACATGAGGATCTTGTGCAAAAATATCAGGCACAGCTCGTGCCTTCAAAGCACACCCCATGCCTCAAACATATCAGAGACAACAAGCCACCAGAGAGGTTGGCACGACCCGTGCCTCCAGTGGCACGACCGTGCGCGACCCCTAACACCTCCTTTTGCTGCTTTTGCTTCTCAGACAAGCTTCTTGTTTAGTTTATTTTTGACCTAAAGCCCATGGTTTCTTGTGGAACATTCTATTGATGTATTTATTGGGGCTTATGTAGTTGTAGGCTATAAATAGAGCATCTAGCAAACATATTGAATCATCTTCTATTCTTGGAAATTATAAGTGACAATTGCTTCTTTGAATAAAAGTTCATCATTATTGTATTTTATGTTCTTCTTCTTCTTCTTCTTCTTCTTCTTCTTCTTCTATGTCTACAATGAACATGAGTGAGTAGACTTCTTTGTCTTGGGATTGTTGGATGAGTCTAATGACTTAATCCCTTTCAAACCAAGCCTAGAACCCTAATCTTATGTAAATCTATTTTCTAATCTATTTCATCGTTTTTCTAATGGAATAACAAGTATTAATCGAAGGACCGAAAGGTGAAGTTTAATAGTTGTTATTTCATCATCACAAATATCAAGCGAAGGATCGAAAGATGAAGCTATGATATTGGAACAAGTGAAATTAGACAAGGATTGTGAAACATGAGAATAGTCTAGCAAACCTTGAGACAATAAAGTTTCGTACTTAAAGGGTTTCAATAGCAATCAACCATGAGAATAGACGTGGTTGCTATTGAAATACATTCATTGAGACCGAAAGGAGATATGAAAAGCCAAAGAAAAACTTGTCTTTAGAAAATAGGTCCAACGTAAGATTTTAGGTTTAGGGTTTGGTTTGTGAAGGATTTGTCACCAAGATGAACGAATAATGCCAAGACGTTTTTATTATTATTATTTTCTTTCAAAACAAAAATCAAACATTTTAACTTTGAACTTTCAATCTAATCATTGTTAAAAGTGAATCAAATTCATAACTCCATGTTGGAACGATACTCTTTATTACTACATTGGTAAACCGTGCACTTGCGAATTTACTACATCATGGTCCAAGTGGAATGCTAAAAAACAATAGGCACCATTTGCTTCATACCGGTCCAGATAGAGGACTGAATGTGATACCCTTTAGGTTTGCCTGCTATTGGAAACCTAGACCTGCAAAGCCTAGCCCGATGATCCTAAGATGTAAGCATTTTCCAAGTTAAATGAAGAAGGGAGACATCATTGTCTATACCAGGGTCCTTGATGGCCAAAACCCCTCATCCTTAGGTCTACAGACTTCATTCCAAGAGACCGTGCAAATCTTCCTTTAGTGACAATCCCCACTCCAGACAAAATTCCCGATGAGCTTAGATAAAGCAGATAACAAGCTTTTGGGCCATCTATAAACATGGAAAGAATACAAAAGCAAGTTGCTTATCACATCATTTATCAATTGCACCCTTCCCATGATAATCAACATTCTCCCTTTCCAACTACCCAACTTAGCTTTAATCTTATCAAAAATAGGTCTCAAATAAGTGGCTTTATCCAAGAACCTAGCATTCTTGGCCTTATCTTATCAGAAACTGTTAGCAATATTAAAAGCTTGACTGTAGCTACTAAGACATTCAAGCTCCTGAGTAGCTCTCTCGATTGATGCCAAGATGATCTATTTGCAGTTGCACTATATCCAGTTGAGCTTGAGCCAAAGTAAATATATATTTGGTCTCTTTAAATATTTCAACTTTTCATTTTACTCCCCCTAAAAAATTTCTTCAACTTTTAGTCTCCTAAATGTTTTCCATCACCGTATTTGTTCCCTGATTTTAAGTCAACTTATCTGTATCATTTAAAATTTTGAATTAATTTTTTGCAAAAATGTTTAGAATATTTTAAGAATCTTTCCGAGAAAAATTATAATTTTTTAACAAAACATGAATTAATGTGAATTTTTTAGCGCCAGAAACATAAAGAATTCATATTTAATTCACTCTATGTTTAAAATTTATAAACTTTTTCAAAAGATAATTTTATAATGTACTAAACATGATTGAGAAAAAAAAATCAAAATTTCAAATGATACAGGCTTAAAAGTAAACACCAAAAATGGTGATAAAAAAACTTTAGAGGAACTAAAAGTCAAAGAATTTTTTTAGGGGGACTAAAGTTGAAATATTTATAGGAACCAAAAACATATTTAACCCTAAAATAAAAATATTATTATTAATCCCCTCAAAAAAAAATTACTACTAATGCATCAATTATATATATATATATATATATATATATATATATATATATATATATATGGATTTGCTAACTTAGACCAACAAAAAACACGAAGGTCAAAGTTTGCAAGTGTGTACCTTTTCATTTGGACAAAAATATCATTCATCTTTATTATTTAAAACTAATAACTTGAGGGTTAATTTAATAATTTTCATTGTAAAATATATGTTAACTTAAATCAATTTGATAAGTTAGACTCACTTTTGTTATAAACATATTTATGTCACAATTACCAACATTAAAAAACCAAAAAAAAAGACAACGGTTTTGACAAAAAAACGATTACAATTTTTTAAGTTACATAATTACCCTTTGTTTAATAATGGTTTATAATAGTAGTAGGTGGATATTTTTGTCCAAACAAAAATATACATACTTGCTAACTTAGTCCTTCATATTTTTTGTTAGTCTAATTTAGCATCATATTTTTATTTAGCTTATTTACCATATATAATTTTTTAATCTACCATGTATAATATTATCATATTTAACATATTTTTATTTATCTTGTCAATTTAATATATTTTGTCATATATAATGTTTTGGCATACATTTCACAATACATGATAAAATATATAGCATATTTAAATGAAATGATACATTTATCCTTATGAAACAGTTAATTACATTGGTTTTCCAAACTAACATGTAATATTTTGAAATTTTATAAACTATAAAATTCATCAAAGAAAGTACTAAAAAAATAACTAAATGATGAAGTAATTCTGCAAAAATAACACTGATATCAATAATAATTTAAAAATAAAAATATCATATGAGTAACTAAATAATTCTGTTATGCATTCCATTTGACCTCAATTACAAGCTAATAATTCATTTTTTTTAAGTTCATTGAATAATTGATATATTTGGTTTCAAACCATATAAATTAGTTTCTTTAAAAAAGAGTTATTCAATGAATCTTTTACATTTTATTTTTAAGTTTATTGAATAATTATGCTTTATCCCAAACCGTGCATATATTATGCATTATCCCTACGAATTGAGCTAAGTTCACGGGGATAGTTATTCAATGAATCTAAAACATTATATATATGTTTTGCTTATAATTGAGAATATATTATAAAATGATATTATCATATTTGTTATCATGTACACATCAAACACCTTTCATATCATTATTTAACTTATATCGTATCATATATTCATCCCTATCTTGACTATGAAACGAGAGTAGAAATCTATTGATAATATTTCATATCTTAATATTATATTTTGTAGAAACAATTTTAATATTGTACCAAAATCCAATTTTAATAGTTTCTTAAAAATCGTCGATTAAAAAAAAGTAAGTAAGGTGAGAAAACGAGAAATATTGTATAAGCAAATAAATATATTTGACAACATTTATTTTTGTGTTTGACCGAACTTTCTACGCATGTTCATTCAAATAGAAAGAGATTAAATTTCTTATACGCGTGGTTTTAAGTGTAATTCCAAATAAAAACACCTATTTTTCGAAAGAATCTCGTTCTTTAACGTCTATCCATATTTTCGATAAAAGAATCTCTCATTTATCGAATAAAAATTAATCGCATAAAAAATCTACTTTAAAAACTTTAACCATGTCCAAAAGAAAATCCATCTAAATAAAAATAATTAATTCAAAAATGGACTAAATACAATGAAAAAATTCCTTAAAATTATTTTATAAGAAATTTTTCCTAAAAATATATTTGAACAAGAAATTAAAAAAATGGAGAAATGGAAAGATAAATATTTCCTCCCGTTCTATTTGTAAAAGACATTAAGATAAACACATTAAGATAAACAGAACATGTATCCGATTCGAAATTTAAACTAAATACATCAACTTACGTTAATTCAGATATTTCTTATAAATAGAATCGAAGAGAATAATAAAAATGAAAAAATTGCAGCTTCCCTAATCCCCAACACGTGCCTTACCATCTCTCGTTGGTTCTTTCAGTCTCTCAATTCTCTTTTGGGGTTTCTTCTCTCTCTCTCTTGCCTGCTACTAGCTGGCTCTTGTCTCTCAACAAGTACACAAACGTGAAAAGCTGGTAGCTTCTGTTCTTTTTGCCTTTCTTTTCCTTAACCTTTGCTATGTTTTTTCTCATGCTTTATGTTCCTTTCTCTTTTTTCTTGCTTGTTTTTATGTACCACTATGTTTAATTTTCCTCTGTGGTATTTGAATATGCTGAAAATTTGGTTTTTATTATTATTTGTGAAGTGGGTGTGATAGTATTGAAGGAATAATGAAATGGGTTGGTGGTTGTTGACCATTTTGACTCTCTTCACCATTTTCTTGTTTTTCTTTGTTTAAGGTTTAATTTAAGGTTTCTTGTTCCTTATTTTTATGGTATGTTGGTTTTTTTATTTCTTCAATGTTTTATGTTCTGTTTTTTCTATTCATTTTCATAATGGTTTTTATTTATGTATGTATGTCTTAGTGAGTGAAAATGTGGTATGTTTGCATTATTACAATGTTGTGTTTCATTCTTCAATTGTTTATTGTCATGCCAATTCATTTTTCTGTTCTTTATTTTTCTTCCAAATGAAGTTCTTTAATCTTTTCTGACTAGCCGTGGGACTGTTTGGATAAACGGCTTATTTGTAGCTTATAGCACAAGCACTTATATGTTAGCTTGAATAAGCTATTTTTGTAGAAAGAGATAAAAAATAATGTTAAATTGTTTTTGTATATGCTATAAGTTATTTTTATAAGCTATATTGGAGAACTTCTGAAAATAAGTTGAAAAAAGCTTATGAAAATTGTCATAAGCTGTTTTCATAAGTTCTCCCTAGTAGTCTCGTAAAACTTACACTTATAGATAAACTCAAGTTAGCCAATAAGATGTGTAAAATCGTATACTTCCCTGGTTTTTGTATCGTTTATTTGTCATCTCATAATCTGTAATCACCTTTATTTAACTTGGCATGTCTTTTTTTTTTTGTTACTTTTTTTTAGCTTGCCCTAATAATAAATTTTTATTGTGTTTATGAATGGTGTTTTTTTTTTACCTGGAATAAGTTCTTTAAATTACTTTTGACCCTCTAGTCTTAATTCATTGTTCATGACATTTGTTCAATGTTATTTTCTTTTCATGTATTGTAATTTTGGTTCAATTTTTCAGTAGTTTTATTTTTGTGAAATCACTGTATACCCAATTAAGAACAATCACAAGGTTTACTCCAAACCTACTATGAAATTTTCAGGATTTTGTAATGTGTTTTCTGATGAAGCACGGACACTCCACGGATTAGGCGTGTCTTGGTGTCGGACACGTGCCGTGTCCGACACTGACACGTATAATTACACTGAATTTTGTGATTTTCTCAAATTATTAGGGGTGTCGGTGTGTCGTGTCCGTGTCCGTATCAGTGCTTCATATTTTCTCTAACTTTGATTGTATACTTTTATGCCATGTTTTTCACTATTTTGTAATATTTGTTTGTACGGCTTTACCTATACTGTTATTTTTATCTGTATATTTGTTTTCAGAGATGGAGGCCCTTGGTTCTGTGGACGACCTCTTGGATTTCTCATCTGACATAGGTGAGGATGATGATGATGACAAACCTAAGAAAGCCTTCCCTTCACTCAACCCAGAATGCAGCGATCCACCTTCACTTAATCCGTTGGCCCTGGATGATCCCAACCATTCACTTTCTGTAAGTTTGACGGACCATTAACCTTTCCAAAATGCTTGCAAGGCCGTGAGAAAATTATTGAATATGTTGCTTGGTTTTTTATCTAGTTTTGACTTGTTGAGGTGTGATCATGAAAGCGAAAGCATGTGTGAATTATGATTTGTTTTGAATCAATTAGAATTTTGATATATTATATTGTTCTTGTCCAAAGTAGAATATTAGCAAGTGCTTCCAGATTTTTACTTGTTTTCCTTTTAGAATCAAAATGTATTGGCATTTGGAATTCCGAGATTGTTAGTGCCTGCGGTGCAAACGACAGATTCTCCGTTTGCATCAAAGTTTTCATATACTTGTGATCACTGTTTCATGGTTTCCATGTCGTGGAGCTGCATCTCTCAGCGTGAATACTAATTTCTTGATCCAATGTTTGTGTCGTTGACTTGTTGCATCAGTGGAATGCCTGAGTTTACTTGAGAAACTCCTTTTTTCCATACTTATGAGTTATGTGGAGATTAATGTGCCGCTTATTTTCATGTTTCAGGAGGAGGCTGCAGAAGAGGAGCTTGAATGGCTGTCCAACAAAGATGCATTTCCAGCTGTTGAAACATTTGTTGACTTGTCCTGTATTCAACCGGATCTTTTGAAGCATCAAATGACATCCCCAATGCTCGAGAACAGCACAAGTAGCAGCAACAGCAATAACAGTTCCAACAGCATTACCCTCTTAAGTGGCTACAATCACATGAAGTTCCCTGTCCGTGCACGGAGCAAGTCTCGTAGCAAGCCTCGCCTTGGCCTTGCTGATGCCTCAAACCTGCAATTCCCGTGGAAACAACCGAGTACCAAAACTTCCAAAGAGAAAGTGAAACAAACCCCAACCATTGGGAGGAAATGTCATCATTGTGGAGTTGATGATACTCCACAATGGCGTGCAGGTCCAAATGGTCCAAAGACACTTTGTAATGCATGTGGGGTTAGGTATAAGTCTGGCCGACTTGTACCTGAATACCGTCCTGCAAATAGCCCAACTTTTCGCAGTGACGTGCATTCTAATTCCCACAGGAAAGTAGTGGAGATGAGGAAGCAGAAGGGAATGGGAATGGGTTGAAAGTCATTCATAAAATGAAAAGTGGACATGTAACATTGCTTTTAGCATTTAGCATGCTAAAAGTTAGGATTTTGGTTTTCTTTTTTACTCTGATTTATTTTAATTGAAATTTTAGTCCATTTTTGCTGTGGGATGTTTTAGATGGGCAGTGAAAATTTTAGATTAAAATTTTGCAGTTAGGGAGGCCTTAAATCATTTTGCTTGTCAAATTTGGTTTTTTCATTTTTTATTTTTTTATTTGACTGTTTTTATGCTGGTAACATGTACTTTGATTGAGGATTAGGGAGAAGATGAGTTGTAATGAGTGACTTGATCCATTCATTATGCTTATCTGAACTAATTCTAGGTTCATGGATAGTGGTGTAGTAAAATTTTTGAGGAATTTTAGGTTCCATTATTATTTTATACATCATTCATGTTTTTGAAGAGATAAAAATGTTGTCTATCTTTAGATGTTTGGACAGATATGATCTTGATTATTTGATCCTCCTTCCAAGGATTTCAATGTGCAGGTAACAGAATTGAATTGATCAAACCTTTGGCTATTTGTTGGTAACATTGATATCTTTCTGTTTCATTGTCTTACTTGGTCTAACCCATTTTTTCAAAATGAGCTTGTAAGGTGAGATACTATTCTTTATAAACTATTTTCAAGCATTATTTCTTTTTAGCTAGTGATTTTATGGTTTTTATGATATAGACTTTGTTGTCGAATTACTTTTTATATTCTACACAACACATTTTTATAAAACTGACTTATAAGGTGGGAGATGTTATTTATAGACTATTTCTGGACCTTATCTCCTTAGAGTATGATTGTCAGCATGAGTACAACTTTAGAAACAGATAGCTTCAATTTTTCTTCCTTGAAGGTTATAACATGTGAATTGCAATGTTGATTTGTAATTTCTCTTGTCAACTATCTTAAGGTCATATCAATAGGTCATTAACCTTCTCTGGAACCCTAAATCCATTCTTTGGTGATTTCAAACTAGTGCTGCAAAAAAATTCCCAGCATCCTTAACCAATGCATGGACATCTTCTTCATTCACTTCAATGAAGACCTAGTTACCTCCCATAGGAATCATTTTGACTAACATTGTTTATACCTACGTTCAAGATCTCTTGGTGTAAAAATGGAACCTCATAATCTATGAAGCAAGGACACTCTTTGGATTAGGCGTGTCCCCGTGTCGGACACATATCGTGTCCAACACCGACATTTATAATTACACTGAATTATGTGATTTTCTCAAATTATTAGTTGTGCCGGCGTATCAGTATCCATTGTCCGTACATCATAGCTCATAATAGTTATATACCTGTCCCACGTACCCTTTTTTCACTGGATTCTCTTGTTCATTTACTTTGAATGTCAAACCTTTTCAACTTTCTACCTTCTCATCTTGATCTCTTAACATAGCTTTCGTTCCTTTTTATATGGTCACAAGTTCAATGACATGATATTAAACTAGTTAAAGTGGAGAAAGTACAATTTTTCATTGCAGTATCCATTCTCAACATAATGTATACAATCACTCATAAAGCATTTTGTAAGTTATACTCTAAAAAATGATACAAAATGGAACTATCTATTTTGCAAACTATATCCATGCCTAGAAATGTCACAAAGTATGGCAATGAAAACTAACAATACTGCCAATTTGTCATACTTTGTTGTCCTTAGTGTTCTCAAATCTTCATGTCACTAACTCTTGAAATATTTTCAAATTTAGAACACACTCGATGAAGTGTACAAAAGGGTCTCAACAATATCATAGAAACCGCACTTAGAATTGATAAACAAAATAAGGTTCTTTAGACTTCTTATTGTAGGCCAAATCATTCATGCAGTTAATAACAAATCCTGGCTAGAGTAATTTCAAACACCAAATGCCATGGCAAATTTGGGAGAAATTGTTTTTGAACATCTAAGTTTAGAAAATTTTAACGACAAATTTTTAAGTGGTGAACATAGTTTAAAATTGCTAGTAATTCACCACTAGTGTAAGTTCATTAACCAATAATTTGACAGTGGTTAACCGTAATTTTCAAGTGTTCAACTACATATAGGTTTTTTTTTTTTTTTATTACAAAAACTACATATGGATTTGAACACCTGGAAATTGTGAAATTGTGATTAAACATGTATATATATATTTTTTTTGACAGAATTAAACATGTATATATTTGTAGTTAATAAGTTTGGACACCTAGTATGTATTGAATTAATTGTAACAAAAAAAAACATTCAATTTGACAAAATTAACCACATATTTAAACTTTGTTAACCACTTAAAAAATTGTTTGAATTTAGTTGTTCAAACTACAAATACCTGATTACTAAATTACCTGCGGATCTGTTAAATTAGACACAGCCAATCATGCAAATTAAGATATAAAAAAAATGATGAGAATCAAATCTGCGATGTACGATCCTAGATTTGTTAGGGAAAACGACAATATGGACATCTGGTGCATACTCTATATCATATTATCTATCTCCTTCAAAACAAAATATCATTAGTATCTAATTTTTGTTCTAATAAAAAAATATACAATCGATCTCAAACAACATTCAAAAAGATATTTACATTTGTATTCCTCTGAATGCACTGACGGACTCAAACCCAGAACTTTCAGGTTCAAAATCTATTTTATTTTTTTACTGTTAGACCAAACTCTTGAAGTTATATGAATTCAACATATAGATATGATTGGCATCAACGTATCAATTTCATAATTTTTTTAAACGGCTAGATTTATTAATAACAAGTCATTGTTAAGAAAAACAAAACGAAAGCTACAAAGTATCGAGTGCCGTATATAGACGGAACGTCCAAAAAAAGGTTTACACCATATGTCTATTCCAATAATTAATCCACGACGAGTGCTAGAAATACATTCTCTTTCACTGGTTAAAATTCACATATAACTCATCAAAGCATACATGTCTCATAAATTTTGTGGGATCCATATAAATTTTAACCAATGATAAAGTGTGTTAAAACGTGAATGAGAAATAGAGTGTTAACATTATTCCTAATTCATATATTCATCCAAAAAAAATAGTTAGTTAATCAATTAGATTGAATTCATTCACCTATTCTTTTTTAATCCAATAGATCAACTCAAATAATAATAATACAAATTCATTATATAAAGTATAAATAATATATTTAAAATATAATTTAAACTAATTTTATAAATAAAAAAATTGGGAAAAATAGAAAACACTCAATAATTACATGACTTTTAAATTTATAAATTATTTAACATCTAAAACCATGGTGATTGCCGGTGTGAACATTTTTCGACAATATGGCTTTGTCAGTTGAGATCATGATGAGAGTCCGGCATAATTTAAGATGGGAAAGAACTCTCCATGTTAACGAACGCTCATCAACTTTTGGAAAAAGCTTTTTGAGGTTGACAATTTCAGCATAAAAATAAGACAACAGAGACCAAAAGAAAAACGTTTATAACTTAAGGTTTGTTTTAGAACAAAAAAGAGATACAGGGACGAAAGTTAAAAATCGAACTTACAAAGACGATTTAACTATTTAACTTTTTTTTTGGAAAGGCACAATAACATGATATAGTTAGTTGCAATAAAAAAAAAAGGCTAAATTGCTATTTTCGTCCCTTAAATTTAATTAGTATTGCTTTGGTCCCATAATTAAAATTTGTTCCGTTTTGGTGTTTTAAGTTTATCTCTGTTAGACATATTGGTCCTTTCCATAGATTTATTAAAAAAATGTTAGGGTTCTTCCCCTCTTCTTCATCTTCATATCATCTCCATCAACCTTCAACAGAAAAATCCTAGAAAAATTCCAGAAAAATCTTCATATAATCTCCATCAACACATCAAAAACAGTAAACGTCTGCTTCTCCTTATCCTTCCTAGACCCCTTTTCAACTTGTTGGGTTTCAACATTTTTCTCCAAAGAATCAAACCTAATTTTAAATTTTCCTCATGAAAACAAGAAATTTCATTTTCAAAATTTCTGAATTCATGAGAATCCTGCTCAACATTCTGCAATTGAACTCTCAAAGGATCAAACCCTAATTTCAACTTTTTCACGGGAGCCTATCAAAATCAGAAATTGCCCTGTCCAAAACGCTAAATTCATCGGGATGAATCTCAGAAAACTCACTCAATCGATCTTCCTCAAAAGAGCATGAATTTTCAAACCCAGGGAAGATAACGAACATCTGAGAAACATCATCAACATCAATAACAACTTGATTAAACTCGCAGTGAGGAACATCAATGACGAAAGATGGAAGCGGTGGGTCCTCCGGCGGAGTGTGAAAAATGTCTTGGTCATCGACGTGCTGGGTGTCTGGAACGGAGAAGAGGGTGATGGGAGGAGTGGAGGATGTTGGAAGGATGATCTCGGCGGTGGCGTTGTGGTGGTGGTGCTTGTTGATGTTGCATGGTGAAGTGAGAGTGTCTCCGAAGAAGGGGACGTTGTTGAGAAGTTCTTCTTGGGAAGGGGATCTTCCATATTCGCCTTTTCTTCTTCCAATTTCCTTGGGAACTTTGTGTCTATAAAAAAAAACTTACCCAATTTCTTACCATCCTCTTTCTTACTTTATTTTATCCTACCTAAAAATTATTTTGCAGTGTATATTTTTTGTTGAAGGTTGATGAAGATGATATGAAGATGAAACATAGGGGAAGAACCCTAACATTTTTTTAATTAAACTAATGGAAAGGATCAAAATGTTTAACGGAAATAAACTTAAAATACCAAAGCGAAACTAATTTTAATTATGAAACCAAAGCGATACTAATTAAATAGTTAAGGGACAAAAATAACAATTTAACCTAAAAAAAATCAAAATTATAGAAAAGATATTTAAAAAATTAAAATTGGATAAACAATCATTTTTGTCCTTGAACTTATGAGATGTTTGTCATTTGTTGAAATTGTAATTACATTCTCAAATGTCTTTTAAATTAGTTATTTTGATTATTTTATTAATCTAATGTATTTTTCTTTAGTTAATTTTCTCTAAAATTACAAACTATAAATAACTATGTTTTACAATTTTGATACATTCCGAGAAACAATGACAAAGATATTAGACAAAATTACACAGATAAGGTAATTTAACTTATTTAGTTGTAACAAATTCGTCCTTTATTTCATTTTATTGTTAAAAAAAAAAGTAGAAATACTAATTTTTTTAATAAAATTTTCAAAAGAAAATATTCTTTACTAAAAGTAAAGAAATAGTTGAATCATATGAACATCTTTATTTTTATGAAAAAAAACTAAAAGTTATAGTAAAAAGAAAGTTAAAGATTTTGTAAAAAAAAAAAAAAAAAAGTTAAAAGATCTCTTCATTAAGGAACTGGAATCTCTTCATTCAGCTTTGGATCTTTTGCACACAAAAAATGGCACAAAACATTATTCAAAGATGGGAAGCCAAAGTTTCAACCAAACTCAAAAAAACCACCAAACAACAAGCATGGCCAATCATCAAAGACTTCTTCAATCTCCACAAACGCTTCCCAAACCTCGCCACGTGTTACGGTATCCACGGATCCAACGGTGAGGTGGGATGCATACGTTACTGTGCTGGATTCTCCCTCCCATCATCACAAGAAGTGAGCTGGTCAAAGGAGAGATTGGTAGCCGTTGATGATGTTGACTTGAGTATTAAGTATGAGATTGTTGAGTGTAATATTGGGTTTGAGTGTTATGAGTCAACTATGAAGGTTGTTGATGGTGATGGGGATGGTGGGTGTGGGGTTGAGTGGTTCTTTGGTGTTGATCCTGTTGAAGGGTTGGAGTTTGAGGATTTGGTGAGTAAGTATCGTGTTGGGCTTCAAGTTATGGCTCAGAAAATGGAGGAAGAGATTGCATCTTCACTTCATAGCAATGAAATGTAGCTGGATATTCGGTGGAAATTCTGAGTTCCAACCCTGATATTTGCATATTGTAATATTCCTTTCAACCGAGTTATGCTCGTTCTTGAGACTCATCCTAGTGTATTTATTTTCCTATGTTGTGTGATTAATAAGATCAATAGCCAAATAAAACAAAAGGTTAAATAATCTCATATTTTGTTTTTAATCCTTGATTTCTTTCGTGATTTATTGTCTTTGTTTCTTGAGTCGAATTTTGGTCCTCCAAATTAATAAATTCTATGATTTTCATTTGTTGTGTTTTTGTCAAATACTAAAAACAATTAAACATATTCACATTTCAATATTTAGATATGCCAAGTTAAACAATTGAAATTTCTTTCGAATTGTGTTTTTATCAAATGTCAAATTTCAACCATGCTTACAAGGTTTAACAAGTTTCTTTGACTTGTATTTTCCCTTTCCCTTTTTCTCTTTTTCTCTTAAGACAAAAGTTACGTCCTTTGCAGTAGAAAAAGAGAGAAGACCGGAGAAATCGAAGTTGAGAAGGTCGAAGGTGGTTCAAAGATTCACAATAAGGAACAATGACAGACTTGTTCTGAACCCTTCAATTATTTTATTAGATTCAATGTTAATTATTTTTGATAGCTCCCTCACCTTAAAAGCCACCATACTTTTCATATAACCTAACCTAAAAGCAAATGTAAGACAAACATATTAAATATGCTAAAACAGAATATGAAACTCTATTGATGCAAGCAATATCATTGATCAAATCACAAATCTAATTTACACATAGCTATGAAGCACGGATACATACACTAACACGCTGGCACAACTAATAATTTGAAAAAAATCACATAATTCAGTGTAATTACAAGTGTTGGTGTTGTGTCGTTGTCGGACACGACACGTATCCGACACCGGAACACGCCTAATCCGAGGAGTGTCCGTGCTTCATAGACAAGTAGTGTTTTGCACACACTTATAGTTTCTACAATCTAAATACTCTAACTAACTCTAGTTGAAATAGATACTAACTCTAGCTATAAAATTGTAAACCAACAGTTACATGGTTATTTAACTTCCTGCACAAGTAACCTGTATGAATTCACTTACCACTACAATCAACAAAATGCTTCAGGAAAATTATTAAGTCTTCATTTTACACAACTTTCTCAGGCTTTTGGGGAGATCCTTCAGGAAAATTAAGGATCATGAAAATATTTAAGTGTGAGAAACAAGAATTCAGCAGCTTGATAGAGAGTTTGAAGCCTGAAGTCACTACATCACTGGCTCTTTTCAATTAAATCATACTCTAATGCAGAAGTCATTGGATGTATCTATGTGAGAATTACTGTACAATTTCAACTTATGTTGAAAAGTAAATAGGTTTCTTCAATTTTTGAAAATCATCCCCAGTAAAAAAAAAATTGTAGAGCTCAAGACAAAACAAAAAACAACAAAAGTCAAATTCTTGATAAGAAAAGCAAAAGTCGAAGACTCTATGTTATCAATAATGCATAACTTCTCTACTTATAGGGTGATTGTCTTTATGATAAGGGTCGTCGACGGCAGCGGACGATGAGGTTGACAGTTGCCTGCGCTCGGATCTAGTTCCCAAGGAGGCGGAGGCAGAGGTGGATGGTTGACTTCTCTTGGATGTTGTAATCGACAAGGGTCAGGTCCTCATCTAGTACCTTACCGCCAAAGATCAGACATTGCTGGTGCACCGGGATATCTTCCTTGTCAAGAATCTTCTTTTTCACATCGACTATAGTGTCTGAACTTTCAACCCTTAGAGGGTACCTCCTACCAGTCTGGGTCATTATGTAGATTTGTATCTGCACCACAATTGCCATTAAATCAATAATAGAAAATTTGAGATTGATATTTCAAGAATTGATCCAAAAATAGAAAACACTAACAGCCTTTGTTTGGCATTTGAAAAACTGAAGAATAAGATAAAATGCTAGAGTATGAAAATTCAAAACATAAAAGAAAATAACAAGACTTTAATTGGACAAAAAAACCAAAGCAAAGAAAAGGAGATAGGAGGTACCGTGGGGGTTATGCAAATATCTAGCTTTAGAGGTTCAGAAGAACCAAATGGAATCACAAGCAACTCTGATGAAAGAGTTGCCAAAGTAACTTGTTGGACGTTCTTTGCAAAAGACTGTAAATTCAGTTTGCAATTCTGAGACCTAGCCAATATATCATAACTATAATTGGACTCAGAAGAGTTAGGACCAATGCAGCAAAGATTGACTGCATTTCCCAAAAGCATACTTCTATTATTGAGAATAAATAGTTTACCATCATATTCCTCTTGAAGAACAATAATTTCATCATTAGACTTCAAGGAGACAATGAAGGAGTAACCATAAGAAAATTTAATTTTTGAATCCCCATGTTTATGCCTGAAATGGTTGGACAACGCTTCTGATGATGCAGCAAAGTCACATCCTGAAAGGGGGCAGTAACATAGTACATAGATGCATTCTTCTTCATGCTTCCTATCAGTGTAACTTATTTTCTCCTTGCAACCATGTTTTGCATTCGGACATGACATTTTGATAGATAGCAATAGATTCTCAATGGCTTTACAACGTTTTGAGCTAATGCGCAATGAGCACTCGTGACACTTGTTCTTAAGTTTAGTACAGCAGGTAGAGCAAACAATATGACCATTATCACACTACAAGGTATCGCAACACAAGAAAATCATCAAATTAGACTTTGAACGATTTGTTAGAATAAAATAAAATAAAATAAGAGATTTCTTTGTAAGGCTTGTTAGCAAGTTATGCAATCAAAAGTATAACCAACATAAAGCTAATCATTCTCAATTTATTCTTCACAAAATGTACTGAATGACGGATTGCGGCTTGCCCCCAAAACGTTATAGTGGTATAGCCAGGGGCTCGATCGATAATTTTTGCACATTAGGCCCAACCCAAAAGTCCATTAATACACTTACAAAAAAAATTATTGGGCAAACTCTTTCATGTTCACAAATCACAAACAAACGCGCGCTTACGGAAAAGAAAACACAAGTCTCGTTCTCACTCAGCTCTCTGCGACTCTGCCTCTTGCTCTCAGCTCTGTCTCTTTTCTTCTTCAATAGCTATGGTTGCTAATCTCATCTCTGGTTGCTAATCTCTTCTCATTCACTCTAAAGGTAATCTTTTTTCCTTCCTTCCTTCCTTGTTTAGTTGTTTTAGGGTTTTAGAAAAATTGATTATTTGTGATTTTGTAATTGAAAGCTTAGATATTGGTCTACAAACTCATTGAGTTGGCTTTGATATTGCCGGTGTCGACAGCATCCGTTGAAAGAGCTTTTTCAGCAATGAAAATTATCAAGACTAAATTGCGCAACAAGATCAACAATGTGTGGTTAAATGACTTGATGATATGTTACACCGAGCGGGAGATATTCAAGTCACTTGATGATGTTGATATTATTCGAACATTCACCGGAAAGAGGTCTCGGAAAGGGCATTTACCTCCTAATTTTATTTAGCACGCTATTGACAGGTTATATTTGATCTCTTATTTTATTTCAAACTGTACTTTTATAGAAAAAATGACGATCCTCTTTTATTTTGATTTATGACTATTTATGTATATTATGTCACATGTGAATTTGCGATAAATTTTTCGCCCAGGCCTTATATAAATCCTGGCTCTGCCACTGGGTATAGCTGGTAGCGGTATGGTCGTTATATCAAAGTTTAGGGAAACAATACAAGAAGAAGTTCATACCATACACATATAAAAACTCAAAAATAGAAGGTATACAAAATTAAAGACATTCACAAATATTAATCAAATTTCATTGTAACTAATATTCAAACCCAATCAAAGCAAATGAGTCTTATCCTCCAAGGCTTAAAATAATTCATCCAAGCATTCAAATAAACAAAGGTGACTCCTTAAATAGAATCATTATCTCTAACCACTTACTCATCATTGCCATGCTCACTCTCTTCACTACTAGACCTCATTTGTTATGCATCTATATCTGTTTCTCCCTAAGTGTTTTGTGTCCCTATAGGGACAACTTGGTCCTCCATTCTTTTTTGATGCCCACAAAGCTGCATAAGATGAGGAGGGAAAATAATGTCGTTTTTTAGAGGAATTTGGCTCCTCTAAAGAAAATTGGGCGTACATCCATTAACTTAAAAACTCTTGATTGTTACAGCATACCTTTAATATTCATCTTTAATTTTCTAACTATTTGTTAATAATACTTTAACTTCTAAAGTGAATTACTTATTAAGAGTCTCACATGAGATAAAGCCTAAATATGAGTATATAAGTTGGGGCATTCCTCACCTTAGGTCCAATCCAAATTCTATAATAGTATCAAAGTCTATCCAAATTCCAAGCACCCCTATCGACCACTCAAGCCATGCTCCAAATGTCGAGTATTGGGCGTTAATTAAGAGTCTTACATTTGTGGTACTAGAGTCGCACTACTTAAACCGCAACACAATAGAGTTTCACGTTGTCACACTTAAGGGCATATATGACAACAAATTAGGGTGAGTTTGGTCTGCTAAAATAAAAATAAGGAAATGGACAAGATAACTCTAGTTGTATTGTGTTTGATTTTAGGGGAAACAACCACTTTGGTCCCTAACTTTGCACCTTGCTGTCACAATGGTCCTGACTCGGGATAAAATACAAAATAGTCCCTGGATGTGTGCCTTCGTAAGCAGTTTAGTCCTTGACGTTAGAAATGGTCGTTAACAGTTGAGATGGCAATTGTTTTAGGTTGACAAGGATGAATGATGTGGCATATGGACCAAAGTGAAAGCAACCAAAAGGTCACTTTATTAATAACCAAAGGTTCTCCCTCCAAACCAAAAATTATCATCTTTCACCTTCTGTGTGTAACACAAACCACTGCCGGAACACAAATAGTCGCCACCGTTTCTCCACCAGCGGAAGTCCCTCTGGCCTCGATTCATTATCCACCATCTTCTTCGCAAAAATAAAAAACTGTGTTATTCGTAAAAAAACCTTCTCCGCAAACCTATGTATCCACCGAAAACGAAAAAAACTTCTTCCTTTCCTCTGGGGTTTCTCTACTCTACCGCCCGCCGTACCCTCACCGTCGTGCCGTCATTTCCATTGTATCTACACCCAGCTTTTGTCAAAGTGGAGTTGTGGAATGAAGAATTTAAGTTTAGTACAAGAATAATTTAGGTTTAATTATTGGTCAAGGTTTTGATAATTTGAAATGGTCGTATTTTCATTATTGGTACAAGCAGAATTTAAGTTCTGCACTGTCTGGTCCATGTTTTTGTTTTGTTGGGGGTACTTTCATATTATCCTTAATGGATTGAATTGTTGAAGAAAGTATCTTTATTATCTGCTAGTTTAGTTTAGTTTTATATTTTGACTTGATTTGAGCAAGAAAAAGAAAATTGAGACAATATTAGCTTAAATTCTTGTGTGGTAATGAGTTAGTTATATTGCTAAGAAAATTGGTACTTGGTCATTGTGTTGTCTATCCTCAAAGGTGTTTTCTCTTGTATCATCAAAAGTTTGATCAATTCAGAAATCATTTGTCGATTACATAAGCTTAAAAGCTGTTTGGATGCATAAGCTTAAATCTCTTGTAGAGGTCACACTATTGAAGAAGCTGACAATTATCCATTCATTGACTTTTATAAAGATTCATCGATTGCTGTCTTATATTTAATGTTCTCTGCTTACATTTATAGTTCTGCACTTTTATTTTGAATCATGATGTAGATTAAATGGAATTTGGATTTGTGGCTATAGTTCTGTCAAAGTGGCAGTAATATAGATTCAAGAATCTAAGTTTAATCTGCGGGGTGGATAGTTCTGCACTTTTAGGCCAAACGTGACAAAAAGTTGTGCAATACCTTAAAATTAAAAGTTTGTTCTGTGTTGTGTTGTGTCTGCACTTACATTTTAGCATATCAAAGGCACTTTAACTCTTCACAGAGTTGGAAAATAACTTAGGAAAGAAAATAAAAAGAATGAAATGAATACCTGAAAGATGGGAATAGTTAAGGGTTGAAAACATTTGCAGCAATCAAGCAAATTAGGGTCGGAAATCATCAGGGGCTCCATTACACCTTTTGACTAATACTGATTAAAAACCAATTATAACTTTATCAAAATCAAGTTTTTGACAAAGCATAATCGAACTTGTTCTAGTAAAAGAAAATTACATTTAACAAAACACTCACAGAGAAATTGAAGACTCCGGCGGCTTCAGGTTTTGCTTTTTTTATCGTCCATGGTCCTTTTTCGCAATAAGGAAAATTTGCCTGTCCCCACTAACTAACTATACTATTACTCCTCTTGTATTTTTAATTATCTATAAAATATTGTTATTTGAAGAAGTCTATAAAATATTATTAACAAGTTATATTTTGAAAATTTTATGGAGACAAAATAACAACATCTTACTATATGTTAAACTTTTTTTTGACAAAATCTTATATAGTTCTAACATTTGTTTTTATATTTAAAAAAAGCATTTGTTTGTATATAATAATAATAATAATAAAAAATTATAATCAAAGTAGATTATGTAATACTGCACAAGGTCAAAATGTGACACTTAGAAAGAAACGAGGAACTAGCTTTTTTTTTTGACAAGTGAATGAGGAAGTAGTTATTAACAAATGATATAAATGCATAGTGGAGTATAATAACTTGAATGACATGGACACAATATTGATTTGGGGTAAAATTGAAATAAATTTAGTAAGGTTTTATTGAAAAAGTAAAAGTCACTTATCTTGAAAGTTATTATATTTGTTAAATTGACACTTATTATGAAACGGAGAGGTAATATTTACTATATTTTTTTAGTAGAAACGAAATTTGATACATTGAAAGTTACAATATTCTTTAAAAGTTACGATGTTCTGTATTAATATTAAGGATGATAATTAGGGGTAAGGTTGTCAAACCCTAGAGTTAACTTGCTCGAACAAGTGCAATTGATTTGAAAGTTGATTCTTGTGGGCTCAAGAATTAGATAGCTCATCAAGTAATTGTTGAAATAGTGTAGGTTAATGGTGATCTTGAAGTTCCAAAGAGCAATATTTGGTGTACACATTGTATCAAACATTTGATATTCATATTGAAGAAAAACTTCATATATTTCATGTCTTTGAGTGGAATAGTCGACAAGTGAGGACGGTGTGGATGATCCACTATAAATCTTCGTGTTTTTGGGAAGAGTTGTCATGACTTGAAAAGTCAAATCAAGATATTACAAGCCACATGTTATGGTTGTTTACACCAGTCCACAATTCACTTGTGGTATGTTTGAATTGAGAGTTCATGAGGGAATGAAGGGGAGGGATTACCTTTAATTTTCAAAGTAAGCAATGTGTTTTTTTTAAAAATAAATTAAGTGTGTTTGAAGCATTATATGAACGTTTATCATGTTATTATTTTAATTTTTAAAAACATTTTAGAGTGACCGTAATTTAAAAAAGAAAAGTAAGTTTTTCCCTCCCTTCCCCTCACAAACCTTTCATCTAAACACATCCCTAACATCAAACTTGTCAAGTCTTAAATGTTTACTCTTCATCTAGTCGACTCATACCAGTCCACAATCCACCAAGTGTCAAGTATGTTCAGACGTAGAAGTTTGTTTATCATTCAGTTGACCCATACCATAAAAATGCTAGTCCTATTCAAACTTCTCTTCATGTCATTTTGCCTTGTCCCATCAATAGTACTTACAACATCAATTTTTCTTCACATTCATAATTATCCAGTCGGTTCTCACCACACCCATAACTCTCTCTAGGAAGGGAGGAGAGTGCTTACTTTTCTTTTTTTAAAAAACATAATAAATGATCATATTATTCAAACACACTTAATTTATTTTAAAAAAATATTTTTACATGATGCTTACTTTAAAAATGAAAAGTAAGCCCCCGCCCCCTTCTCTTCTAAAATTGCAATCGAAACATACTAAATTCCTCACCACTTCCCTAAAAAAAATAAAATAAAATTTCCTCACCACTTTTCACTAACTACATTTTTACTATCTCCTTTTTGTGCTGCTAGCTTTGTTCTTGTTGCGGAATTTCATCCCTCTTGAGCTCGACACAACTCAGTTCCTAGAGCTCTACCTAAACCGCTCATCCGAACAACTATCTATCAACTAACTTACAAAATTATTCTTTGTAAATTTTATCATCGTAAACTTGTTCATCAACTTGTTCCTGGAGTGGTAAATGTCTCTCAAAAGCGGGTCGTGAGGTAATGATAAAATCTGTTTTGCAATCTATTCCTACTTATGTGATGAGTCTGTTTCAGCTACCTGCCACTTTGATTGACTCTATTGAAAAGATGATGAATTCTTTTTGGTGGGGACATGGCAAGACGACGCAACGAGGGATACATTGGATGAATTGGGAGAAGCTGTCGGCACCAAAAGTTCATGGAGGTATGGGTTTCAAGGACCTCTCTGCTTTTAACTTAGCTATGTTAGGGAAACAGGGATGGAAATTTATTACGGAGCCGGACTCTCTGGTTGCTCGAATTTTTAAGGCATGTTATTTCCCGTCTAGCTCCTACCTTACAGCTACTGTTGGCCATAGCCCGAGCTATGTTTGGCGCAGTATTATGCGTGCTAGATTCATAGTGCGTGGGGGAGCGCGGTGGAGTATAGGTTCAGGTACGACAATTCCCATTCTCAACGAACCTTGGTTGTCGAATGGGGAGTTTATTAGTAGTGATACTCCAGGTGCTCATTTTGTCCATAACTTTGCTGTTAGTAGTCTAATGAATTTACATGATAAAAACTGGAATGAACAGGTTGTACGACAGGTCTTTAGCGTGGATATAGCAAATAAAATACTCCACACGCCTCTTATTGCTCAGGTTGAGGACGATCGAATTCTTTGGAAAGCAGAAAGGCACGGACGCTACTCAGTATGTAGTGCCTATAGGCTGTGTGTCACCGAATTAATTGATTCCTCCTACCTATGGCGACCGGGATATTGGTCTGGTATCTGGAATCTTAAAGTCCCACCGAAGGTTAAAAATTTAATTTGGCGTATGTGCCGAGGATGTCTACCGACGCGTATCCGCTTGTTAGATAAAGGAGTAGTTTGTCCCACTAACTGCGTGAGTTGTGACTCTGATCATGAGGACCTCTTGCATGTTTTCTTTGGTTGTCCTTTTTCTATACAAGTGTGGAACAGAACCGGTCTGTGGGGCTCGGTGCAACA
>Ga0315913_1001581_pt1 | contig 25377 bp, 10 predicted proteins | sample MpolsnodulesMG_FD_207736 | JGI IMG/M metagenome (GOLD analysis project Ga0315913, IMG submission 207736) | Medicago polymorpha root nodule microbial communities from Los Angeles, California, United States - small nodules | ecosystem: Host-associated > Plants > Roots > Nodule | place: USA...
TGAAATATAAAAACAAAAAAAAACAAACAACACCGTTAAATAAATAACAAGAAAAATAAACATTAAATATATTCTAACATAAGATAAGTAAAATATCCATTAGAATAAGTAAAATAGAAATTTTAATTCTAACATAAAATAATAATTAGAATAAGTTAAATAAACAGTAAAAGAAGTAAAAATAAACATTAAATATACTTACATTGGCATCGACTCATACCCTGCATGCCACATGTTTATCGTTATCGAAGTGAGGTAAAAGAGTGGGCAAAGAAGGGCCCCCTCCATAGTCGTGCGGTCCGGCCTCGTACTCCACCCTTGGCACACCCTGAGCATGACACCTACCCTCTTGCTGCTGAGACTCCTCAATATCAGGCTGTTCATGCTCAATATCAGGCTGCTCCTGCTGATTCTCATACTAATGCTGCTGATACGTATCAAAATGATACTGTTGAGGCTCCTCATAATAAGCATGGTTCCACGCCTGTTGATATTGTTCGGGTCCACCGTCACCGTCTGGGATCGACCCTTCTGTGACAATGATCCCACCCGCAACATCAACCCTACCAAGTCACGTGCCCCCTAGTCTGCCTCTCCCTCGACCAACCAAAGGAGGGAGTGTTGCTTGCTTCTCCCTTCGTGCACTACTAGTAGAATGTTGCTCCCTCCCTAACCTAAGTCTAAGATTCGTCACCTCAGGCGGCCTCTGAGACATTTTCCTCCGAGACATATCTGCACAACATTTCAAAAAGCAAACAATCAATGAGACATTTTCATACGAACATTGTGTCATTTCCAACAATTCAACAACAACAACACTTATATTTGGATAGTGGCATTTCAATCTGTAAACTACCACTGCTCTTAAACATACTATAATCAACATTAACAAAGCATATTCTAACTAATTTCATCATTAGCAATCCAAAAAACAAAACAAAAATCATTTAGACATTTTACCAAACGCATAGAGTGCAATTTTCAAACAACTAACAAATCTAACAATTTGTAAACCCTAAACTACCACATTGTACTCTAAAGAACATCCAAACAACAATTTCTAACTTAATTCATCACTAACAAACTTAAAAACTAACGTGCAAGTCAAATTTATAAAAAACCTAAAAATATCTAATTTCTTCAAAAAATCACAAAATTTGAACAAAAAATAAGCAATGATGTAGAATAAGCAACACGTACTTGTTCAATTGTGTGATTTGATGATGATTTGCTTGACTTTGGTGAAATTCGCATTTGGAAGGGAATCACACCTAGAGGGAAAAAAAAAATCATATTTTGGACGAAAAGAAAAATGAGGTGTTGTGTTTCTGTTTCTGCTGTATATACACTTAAGTCACGCAGCGTGACTTAACTCAGAAAGCGTGACTTAAGTCACGCAGAGACTATAATGTGGGTTAGTTAACTCACGCAGTGTGAGTTAACTAACACAGGGGTATAATGATCAATTCAGTTGGATGCGAGTGAATTTTGATGAGAAAAGAGCAGAATTCATAAATTAATACGACATGATCAGGCCTGGCCTAAGATAAAGGCAACCTAGGCCTTTGCCTAAGGCCTCAATTTTTTATTTTGTTTACCTCTATTATATCCGGTACTATATGCCATCGTGACCGTTATTTTTCATCACTTTCCCATAAAATTGCATCGATTCATCTTAAACAACACAAACAGTTGTTATACATACATACTATGCTTCTATTTATCCATTGGATACTATGCACTTATTCATGTTTCTCTGACTATCCTATATAAAGGAATAAAAAAAAAAGGCACTGATATTCGAACAACCAATTAAGACAACTATTGTGACAAACTTTTCTTTTATATCTTTTTATTGGTCAAAAATAATAGAGAGAAAAAAAAGAAGAGAGAGAATAAGTGCATGATGTGTGTAGGAGAGATATGATTGTCAAAAGGTTGTCCTAAAATGAATGTACATATATCATTTCTATGTAAAAAAAATCTATGCGCATACTTCTTCTATATTATTTTATTGATTATTGATGAGAAATGATATTTGAACAACCATTTTTTAACAACTTTTGTGACAATTTTCTCTTTCATACTCACATTATCTTTTTACTTGCTCTCTCTATTGCTTAGATATTTGTGCAAATACCTCATTTTCTTTGTAAAATTTTGGTTGTCCCAAAAGTTGTCATCTAAATAGACGTTCAAATAACACAACTCATTATTGATTGAGAGATGGCCTCCTTTTCTTCTTCAATTTTGACTTTTTTTGGTTATAGTAGAAAGGTGTGAAGATAAAATTGAAAAATAAAGGGACAAAATCAGGTTTTATTTATCTAACCTTTTCTCATTTAGTTTTAATTATAATCCTTTTATTTGTTTAGTTTAATTGTTCTCTATTTTTGGTGGATCTTATTTGTTTTTATACTTGTGTTTGTTTTGAAACGCTCGTTATTTTGTTTTAGAGTAGTGTCAACTCAAAAATTTGAATCGAGATGTTCAAAACTAAGAAAAAAAGGAGAGTTGGTGCTTCAATTGAATCACAAAAGGGAGCTTTTGATAAATTTATCAAGACAAAAGAAAAAGTAAATTTGAAAATTTAGGTGATTGTTCATTGAATGTTCAAGTTAACAATGTAGAAACTAACAATAAAAGAAATAGACATACACGTAAATGATGAAAGTAACAATTTATTAGTAGAATAAATGGATTGGCTTTAATATCAATTGAAATAGAAATATTAAATCAAATCGATTACAATAATTTAATAAATGATTTCGTATCTCTAAAAACTCGAAAAGTAAAATTTTAAATAAATATTATACCGTAGACATTTTTTTAATTACTAATAACTTAAAAAAGTGGGTCATAAAAATTTAAAAAAGCCTCATTTTAGAATTTGTCTTAGGCCTCCAAATGTTTTGGACCAGTCCTAGATATGATGTAATTTAAGTGGGTCAGATCCAATTGGAGCGCAAGATAAAATTTTATGATTTTTTAGGCACGTACTTGCATTGCATAGCTAAGAAAATTTTACCATGCATCTTACGCTTATACTTTTAACCCTACAAAAATTCCAATTTTAACCCATTTGTTTTTTGACTTCATCTCCACAAAACATTTCAGGCACATAAAATTTTCCGACATTGAATAAAATTTTCCACAAAAGCTTGAAGTATGTTTTTCCAATGGCTAAAAATATGGACCAGAATAGTTTTGGAAAGATTTCAAGAAGTAGCTATATTGCAGTTTTGGCTATCCATCTCCATCCAATGAAGCCCCGCCACCACGCATATCCACCACCGTTTTATGTAAAACACAACCACCGTCACCTTTGCCTCTTCCACCACTTCTCATTCTTCCACTATTTTTCATCCGAATTTAGATCTAAAGTGTCAATTCCAAAGCAAAATATGCATGCAAACCAAAATATTTTTAATGTATCAACAAGTCCTTATTTAACTACAATTGTTTTTTAAGAGGAACTAAAATGTTCTCTATTGACACAAATTTCTTGAAGTACCACTTGGTTTCATTTTTTCTTAGTCTTTTTTCCTTTTAAATATATGCATCCAAACCACAATTCGAATCTTCGACTCTAAACCTTGCCACTCATATTAAACCATAAAAGTTACAAAGATGTTATTTTTCTTCGTTATGCATTACTTGTGTCACACATAACGAACATGCATGTTACCTAAATCCTTACTGACTCGATAACATCACAACCCACAAATTATACTTAGCATCCTTTTCCATGATTCAACTCCTAACTAAGTTATGGTTAGTTGGAATTCTATATATTTTTTCAACAAGTTGGAACTCTTTTGAATAGCCACATGAATAGGTTAAGTATTATTTGTACATTTCTCACTTTCTTCTAATAAAATCCATTTGTTGTTAAAAAAAACATGAATACCTACACTTCGTGTGGAACCAATTTGTGCCATACTTCATGTTGAATTCTTCCACTAACTCATTCACATCACTCATTAGAACTTGCCAAACACACTAAAAAACTTTTTGATGACCTCCTTCCAATATTAGACAAACCCCACATATTTTGTGTGTGTACACATCAAGTTAATTAATTAATAGCACTTACTTAGAAGGGTAATTAATAGTACTTTTAAATCTAAATCATCTAACATAATTAAATATTCGTAATTTTTAAGGAGCAAGGATGTTGTTGGGTCTATGTGTTTAAAAGGAGAATGAGGGGAGTTCATTGGGGCAAAAACAACTTGGTATATAGGCCTCCTACAACCCAACTAGGCAGAAGCAAAAGATTTAAAAGAAGCAATATATTGGTTTGATAATTTGAGGTTTTCTTCTACGTTCTTCTGCGTTTATCGAACATAATTGTAAGCAAGTGGTTGACGGAATCTCTAACAATCTTAACATCAATTCTATTGTTGGCGCTATTATGAATGGTTGCAAAGCCTCAATTCTAAATGATCAAAACTTTATGAAAAGTTGTAAACAAATAATGGTGTCCAGTTGTTAGTCAAGGTGTCATTATCTTATATATGTTTGTTTCTGAATTCATGATTATAAAATTTTTAATTGTCATCTTATATTTTGACCGTTGTTATTAATGAAACGGATTGAGTTTGTTTCCGTAAAAAAAATTACATATCATTCACCTCAAGAAATAAAAGTACAGTATCATTATCAATGTATGATTAATTTACACAACTTGTGTAAAATCTCCTGCATTTGGATAAACTTAACATTCCATCAATTTTAACTTAAGGTTGATGTTACCAATGCCAAACATACTCATACAAAAGTGTCGATCCTATATTGTCGGTGAAAAAATAAAAGCTTCCCCATAACTGCCCAATCAAGGAGAAGTTTCATTAAATATATAATAGAGTTGACCATTTTCTTAACCATGTGTCATTTGATCTTCAAATAAAAAATTATTAAAATTTATAATTGGAATATCTTCTTTGATACTGTCGTGTTTAACACTTGACACATAACGGTAGTCCTTTTATATATTTAATTTAATTATATCTAGAAAAAAAATATTTATACAAACACAATACATCTGGCACACTTATAACATGCCAAGTTGCTTATAGCTAAATAGTGTTGCACACTACTTTTTTTTTTTTTTTGAGGGAAGTGTTGCACGCTACTATAATTTTCACAATTGTACATAATATATATAAAATAATTGAATTTTAAATTTATATTAATTTTTTAAGCTTCCATTCTTTTTTTTAATACTTACTTACTCTTTGTACTTTTAATCCTTAATTTAGATTGGATTAGCAACATCATAGTAATAAAATATTATGCTGCGATCAACCTCATTAGAAAAAATCTCTCTCGTTTCTTTAGGCAAAAACTAATAACAAAATTTCTATCTTTATTCAATAAGATAAGCAACACAATTTCTTTTGTCCGTAAATTTGTTTGAGCAACCAATTTTATCAAAAAGGAAAGATGTATAAAGAATATTTAACCCATAACTCGGGAAAAGTATAGGGGTATTTGCCTCGCAAAAAACCAAACTCTACCTTAAGTATTTAAACAAAGAAGAGGGTTTGAGTACCATTCATGATACAAACATTTTGCATATTTTATTAACAAGAAATCATCTCCAAAATGTAAATGAAGTTGCAAATATCATTAGAAACTCATAGATACAACTACGATAGGCAACACAATTTAAACATCCAGATTATTGAATTCAAATATTTAGACCTCTTCACTGTCATCAATTTTACCTTGAGTAGTATTTTCTAAAAATATGAAAATATAATTTAAAAGAAAATATGTATTTGTTTGGCAAGAATACTTTTGTCATTTAAAGTGATTCAATAAAATAAACATAGACAAATGATACGACCAAGTTTCTTTGGCTCATCTTGTCAAAAAAAATTCTTTGCCTCATAACATCAAAATAAAATCTTCATAAAGAAACATGAAAGTGAAATAAAATACCATCAAAATAAAATAAAATATTTAATACCAAATCACTATAAAAATTATTTCAATAGAATAATAAATACTGTTTTGTAATATAAGTATTGTTTTTGTATGGAAATATAGAATCAACCATGCATGTAAATAGTTCAAAACAATTGCATGTCTTCACTCTGTGACATTAATAAATGTGACATGATAAGAAACTGAAGCTGTCACAAACATGTTTTCTTGTTTCCTTTGAAATGCCAGTACTGCTAACTATACTGACCTAAATTAAGAAAGACAATTTACTAATCACTATTTTCTTGTCTATGAATGTATTTTTTTATTTTGTTTTTTTACATAGCCATACATATTACAACGGTTGCACATGTATTGGCAAATGGTTATATTAGATACGTAACCTATTATTTGTTGATAGAAAATATATTTTATTTTGGTATTACTTATTCGGTTTTAAGAAGAAGGTGTAACATCCGAGACTGCTTTAAGGATTGCCGACTGACCCTAGAAACCAACACGAGTTTTTTAGCGTGTTTTGTCCTCATTCACACGCATACCGGAGAACTTCCCGTTAGGTCACTCATCCAAAGACTACTCCAAGTCAAGCACGCTTAACTGTGGAGTTCTTATGGAATGAGCTACCAAAAAGAAGATGTATCTTATTGATATAGGTAGTACCAAACAATTCTTATAAATCTTGCTTCAACCATATAGTCTCATACCTACACTGCCTCAGGATCCCTTTCATTCCCGTGTGATTCAGTTCCTCTAAAAGCTGTCAGAAGCCGCTCATTGTCGTGCCTTGTGCACTGGCAACCACTCCCCGTCCTCATCAGCCTTAGGTGTTACAGAAGGGGTCCTAGTAATTTAGAATTTGGTCGAAAGTAAGTTAAACTTGACCAAAGATAATCATTCTGACCATAAATTGAACTCGAATTCTTTTAAACAATTTGTTATAAAAAAACTCGTTAACCACTTGAACACTAATCTACCTTCTTATCATTAGATATGTATCCTATTACCTGTAAATGAGAAATGATATTCGTACAACCATTTTTGTACAACTTCCTCTCTCATACTTACATTATCTTCTTATTCTCTCTCTACCTTTATTCTCTCTTTATTGTTTTTGACCAACGAGAAGAGAGAACAACAAGGTTGTCCCAAAAGTTGTACCAAAAGAATTGTTCAAATATCACTACTCTTTATAGATATAGTATATAATTGTTTCTTTGATTAGACCGTCTTCCTACAAGAGCAAATCTCTATTAGAGAGGAGCTTTTGAGGTAAGTATTGAGCCATCTTGTGTGTGGTGTCTGTCCGGTCTGGATCAAAGGGAGTTAGAAGAACATTTGTTTGCTAAGTGTCATTTTACTTAGAGAGTTTTGTGCTTATAGAAAGTTTTGTTTCTTAGGCAAGAAATGGAAGTTGCCGAAAGAGTTGTTGTTCATATGACATACGGTGTTATTGTCTATATGGAAGGCTAGGAATGATGTAATTTTATGTTCAAAGGAATCATATCTTGCAAGGAGGTGGTAGAAGGGATAAAACACATGTCTTGAAAATGGTTCTTGGAAACAAAAAATTGGGTTATCCTTATTTATTTTAGGGTTAAATATGTTTTTAGTCGTTATAAATATGTCAACTTTTCGTTTTAGTCCCTCTAAAAATTTTCTTCAACTTTTAGTCTCTATAAAATTTTCAATCTTCACTTTTGGTCCCTCTTTTAAAGTAAACTCATATGTAGAATTCATATTTTTTAATAAAATTTTCCGGAAAAATTCAAAATATTATAAGAATCACTCCAAAAAAAATTTAGAATTTTTTAACAAAACATGAATTTAATATGAATTTTTATATTTTTTTACAGTTAAAAATTCATATTTAATTTGTGTTTTGTTAAAAAATTCTATTTTTTTTTAGAATATTTTACACATTTATGTACAATTTTATTAAAAAATACAAAAATAAATTAAAAATAGGGACCAAAAGTAGTAATTGAAAATTTATAGGGACTAAAAGTTGAAGGAAAATTTTAGAGGAACTAAAACGAAAAATTGACATATTTATAGAGACCAAAATCATATTTAACCCTTTATGTTATGAATGGTATGCAAATCATTGTATTGGGAGATAATGAATTTCTCGGATTTTTTGACTTTTTTTTTTTGTAAAGCACGACTTGTACTTAATCCCTGGCGTTTTAGGGTATAATATCCCTTGTACTTATATTTTATCGTTTTTGTTGAGTATGACTCATGTATTTGACACCGAAGAAAAGCATAACAAAGTCTCATATGTATGCGTGTGCCTATGTGTGATAAAAACTAAACATGAGTAAAAAAATAAATATATACATGTGATCTAAATTATCTTTGATACAAGTACATCTTTCATGACAATTATATTAAAATCTCTCTTTCTTTCTTTTTTACGTTAACTCTCTGGTTTCTAGAAAAAATGAGCCCTAGTATTTTGAAGTTGGGCCGAGATAAGGATATCTAACAAAAAAAGGTTCTACCCATAAATTAAATTTACGTTCTCCTGAATAATTCGTTTTCATAAAACCCATTAATCACTTGAGCTCAATTGTTTGGTTTAATCTCTCCACTACTTGCTCTTAGGAAAATGAATATCAACCAAAACAAGTAATTCAAACAATAAGAACCAATTAATTACAAATTTAAACTTGTTTGGTACAACTACTATTCAGACAATAATAATTTAATACATCCTATCTTGCTATGCATGTATTTGGTATAACCATGAATTAATTATTAAATTTGTAGCAGCACTAGGAGATGAGTCTAATCTATTTTAAGTATACATATTCTGCATCAACTTTTTTGGCAGACAGACTTTAGATTGCAAAATGCATAGATAAGAGAGAGAAATTGAGGTTTTTCCTTTGTCAGTGGAATCACATGGATCTTCTTCAAGATACAGAATCAAGTAGTTTCTGTTGTCAGATTAAAATTGGCAAATGTTTCCTTCAATTTCAGCATCAATACTTTTACGGATTTGGATTTCTTGCGGTAATAATACCACACATTTATGTTCAGTAATCATTTAGGTCGATTGATTTGAGATCAGACCGTTCAAATTATAAATTCACTAGGTTAATCGGTCGAGATCATCACACAATATGTTTCCATTCTATTATTTACTTGTGAGTTTTATTTCCCCGACTTTTGAAATCGAATTCATATTCTTTGCTATCAGCGATGGTCTTCATATATACAATCAAAATATTGATGATTGTTCGATCAATATCAAACAGCCGAGAAAAGAATAGATTTTTATATTTTTATATTATTAAAAATTCCGAGTTTAAATTGGATTTGTTCGATCATGATCAAACAATCGATAGTCCTATCCGCGGGAATGTCGGAAATCTTGAATGTAGTGGAACCTGATCCCTTAAAATCTTCTCTCTTCTTGGTTTGTGTGCTCAAATCCTACTACCTCTAACCCCACCACTCTCAAGCTAGCTATATTTGGCTCTTTCTTTCAACCTATGAAATGACATGGCTCAAAAGTTAGATGAACTTTCTTCAATTTAACAACTTTTATGCATGGAAATTTTTTCCATGATATGATATGATTCCAAAGCACCAACATGTTATAAAAAAATGTACTTAAAAGAATGAAAACATAGAATCCAATATTTATTATATGGCCCATACTATATGTGACAGAGCTGGAAATCCACTTAGAGAGACATAAATAACTATATGATTTATAATATTTTATTTCAACCAAGCAAAATTTAATTTATAATTTTGCAAAAATAAAATAAAGTGTATGGGAAAAGAAGTTGCACTACTGAAAAGTTCACCACCTCTTCATGACTTAAATAGATTTGTCACAACTTTATACACCAATCTACACAAACATAAATTGAAAGAAAAAAAGAAACTGATAGGGAAAAAAGGTTGAGCAAAGTTTAGTGAACTTTCTCTACATTTTAGCCCTAAAATATTCAGAATCCAAATTCTTGTTGTATTCACACATTTGAGATATCAGTGGTGGTTCAATTAAGATCCAAGTATCCAAACAAATGTAGATTTTTATTTTATAATTCAAAATATTAGATTTGAGTTTGGGCAGTCAAATCTTAGTCGAATGACCACCGATATCCTGAGTGAGTGAATGCGAGTAATTTCTGACTCTAAGGTAGTCGGATCAGAAATATTCATTGATGTTCACACTAAAATGTAATTTATCATTTTTAACTCGGTTAAAAAATTTCATTTTAAATTGGTTCCGCATCTGATCAAAATCCTTTCTTCGAGTCTTAACGGAATTGGTGTTGCTGATGATCAGTCCAAGGCCATAAACTCTGCTGCTCATCAATGTTGTTAAACATGTTGCAAAAGCTTTCATCTTGAAGATCTGATCTTGAAGAGCATTGAAGGAGCTGTGTCATACTTGTAGGCTTAAGTGAATTTGATGTTCTAGAAAGGTCTAGATTCATATCTGAGCTGTTATCACTTCCATTGCTCCAAGAACCTTCATTTTCTTTTTTGAGGCTAATTGTTCCATTTTCAAAGCAATCCCTTTTCTTTAGAGTTTGTAGCTGCAAACACCATATATAGTAAGGTCTACATGAATGTTTGAATCACATTACAAAAAAAAAAAATGATTGTATGCATATGGTTTCAATTCGAGGTCAAAATTGTGGATACGTTGCAAACCTTTATATTACAGAGAAATATGATCGCAATTGCAATTGGGATGCTGTTGCGAAAATCTTTAAATCATTTATATTGCGGACTTAATATAAAGATTTTAGAAATCTATGCAATAGCATCACAACCGTAATTGTTGTTCATGGCTATAGTTGCGGGTGCCATATAAAATTTGTATAGGTAGCTCATAGCATCGCAATTGCGGCTATATTGCTCGCATTTGTCAGCATTTTACCGCAATATAAAAGCTCGGAACATAATTGCAACGGCGACTGCAACCGCAATTTAAAATCATGGTATGTATAAAGCTTTTGATTCCACTTTCATATGCATCCATGTGGACAACTATGTACTAATCAGATCAAAAGCTACCTTGTCTTTTTCATAGCAACATGGAATAGTTATATAAAACAGTATTTAATAGAAAAACAAACATATCACTATTAAATTTGCAGTTCTGGATTCTGACACACTGGCTACTCCTATGAATGATCAACTAACAATCAAGGTAGCAGAAAGTTAATAACAAAATCAATTACTTTAAAAAGTTATAAAGACCATGTGGGATCATAACTAAATCAATTAAATTGAGCTTTCTTAGTAAATAGGCTAGAAGAAAAAAAAACTCCTCTTATAACTAATTCAAATTAAAGAAGTAAAAAAAATAAATAAACAACTTTTGCATTAAAAAAAATCAAAATAAAAAAAGTTTGGTTTTCTTTTTCTTCAAATATAAAAATATATATGTTAATTACACATTCATTATTGGAGACAAGGATAAGTATTGAAATGACTAAATGATTAAAACCTTCAATGGTAGGAAAACTTGTTCTGCATTGATGTAATCCATTCACAAACACACATCAAATCAAAGTCCATATCAAGGGGGAAAATATGAAAAACAGTGAGGGGAAAAAAATTAACAACCAAAGTCTCCTTTCCTTTATTTCCAAAAAAAATACAATTTATTAATCATCTTCAAGAATAAAAATTTGGATATTGGAGTCAAGTCACACTCTATTTTTGTTCATGAACATTGAAAATATTTGAACTATTTTAAGATTATATTTTGAATCAAGATTAAGACATCTCCATTTTATTGAAATGACACCCATTAATTAATTAACCTCCAAGATCCAAATTAATCAAAGTCTTCTTTTCTTCAAAAACAATCACTCAATAGTATAATCAAGAAAGAGATTTTAGAGGTAGAGTATTGAAAATTTTAAAGATTTAATTACACTAACTATATATTTATATTAGTATTAATTAGTAATTACCTCTGCATGTAATTTGTTGTTTTGAGCCTTAAGTGTGTCATTATCAGCCTTAAGAGAATCAAATTGCTTCTTAAGAACTTCATATTCTTTCTCAAGTTGCTTAGTTTTCCACCTTGCTCTTCTATTTTGGAACCATATAGCTACTTGTCTAGGTTGTAACCCCAAAGCTTTAGCCAATTGCATTTTCCTCTCAGGTTCAAGCTTGTTACCAATCTCAAAACTCTTCTCAAGTGCTTTCACTTGTTCTAAACTCAACCTCTTCTTCTTTTCACCCATTTGTGAGTACCCTTCTTCATCTGATAATTGATCTTCATCTCCATGCACTAATTCATCACACTTATTGTTGTTTATATGATTGCTCTCTATGCCTGAAAATGACATGGATCTCTTCATCATGAAAGATGCACCATCATTACTTCCACTACCTACAATAACAAACAAAAGACATGTAAAAAAATTATTGTAAAATAACCACTAATTTACAAACATTTTTCTATGAAGAAAAAAAATTATTTTTGGAACATCTTTTCATTAGAAATAGAGAAGAGAGAAGATGTTATGGTCATGGTTTTAAATTGCAATCTGCAACGATAATATAACGACAAATATTGAGGTTTTTGCAACGGTATTACAATCGCAATTTTGACCACATCGGTCTCACTTTTTTTTAATATAAAAGTTTGCAATGTAACTTCGGATATAAATGCAACTTAACACAAAAAAAGTTTGAGTGTGACCTTGAAAGTGTTGATGAGGTGGAAAGGAAGGATAGGAGTTAAGAGAAGTTGAAGATGAAAGTATGTTTTCATGATGATGATGATCTTCATGAGTTTGGAAGATGAAAGTGTGAGAAGGTGGAAAAGCCATGGTAGAAGTTGAAGAAGAAAAAGAAAAGGATATGGTATATTAGAAGTAGTGATATTGGAATTATTCATGCAAAGGTATAGCTATAAAGCTATAAGGGTCATTTTCTATTTCTCTTATATGTATATATGTATATATCTCTAGTATATAGTATAATATAGAGGAATTGATTTATTCATTGAATGATTTAAGAGGGTTTTTGGATCAAAAGAGTTTGGCTCTCACTCTCATGGTGACAGAGTATTCAGAAAGAGGGATGGCTGGTACTGATATGATGATAGGTACAGACAGCGATTTTTAGGTTGAGAGACAGACAACAGATAGAGAGAGAATAAGGAGAGGTGGGGGATTGTTATGTAACTGTTCATTACGTGGTAATAAAAAGGAGAAATGCTTGCCAGTGTTTCTAAGACATTTTTTAAAAATCTTAAATAGTAATTTTTTTACGGAAAAAATGTATATTTAATTGATTAAAAATAAAAATATTTAACTTTTTTAAGAAATATGAGATCATTCATTAACAAGATGTTAATAATATTATCGTATATTACATTTGGAGCTTGCTTGGACACATCTTCTTCTCTCAAACAAATACAAGTAAAATCTCACAAAAAATGATTTGGACATGTACCAACAAATAAATAAAAAAATAATTAAGTCGTATCATTCAACATTCGTATTTATAATTTGATACAGGAAAAAAAAAAATTTAATTTATTTTTTATGTCCAAACATTTTTATTTAATACAAGAACATAGTTTTTTTTATGTATTATGAGATAAAATATAAGCATATAGTTTAATTTTGATAAAGAATTTTTGTAAATAAACTCAAAAAATTATTTGTATGATGATATCATTATTTAAAAATTAAAGTCAAGCTTTTATTTTAATATAAAAAGTCAAAAATTTTAATGATCTCACAATTATAATTGATTGTCTAAAAAATATTTATATTGGCAATGCATACGGAATAAATCTATAATTATAATTTATAATTATATATCCTAAAAAAATTGTACTATTTGATTTTAAATAAAATTTACTTATTTTTTTATTCATAATTTATCACTGTGTGAAAGTTTTAAAAATATATAATGGTAAGATAAAGAAAAATATTTGTTTAAAATTACTAATAAAATTTCTTAAAATGTTTATTAATTGTTTATTAATAATACTTTATCACAAAATTTTATTTATTTGTTTTGGAGCAAGAGAAACTTGTTTTTGACAAGTTTGTGTAGTTTTTCCAATAATGGAGATGAGTCATTAGAGGAGTGGACTTGTGTATGATAGACCTATCATTTTGAATTATGTAATTATTTATTTTATTTATGGTGTTGGTATTGCTAATTAATATCCACAGTTATGGGAAAATATGTTATTTGGTGCATTTTTTTGTCAACTCATACCAAGCCAGTCCAACATATTTGAAGACCTAAAACAAAATATTAGATGAGATGAAGTAAAATAGGAGAATCATATTCTTATGATTGTCACTCAAAATAAAATATGAACAAGCAAAAGTTTGTTCATATAAAAATCATAGAAGTCACTCGCTAAAATTATGAAGATGGAAGTGTGTGGAGGAGGCTAGGTTCTAGGTCTAAGGAATGGTGTGGGGGAGAGGTTTTCCCTTAATATTACAAGGTTGATGAAGTAGATCCATGGTGGCCAGAAAATTTGGACCTTAATCTACTTCTTAAATATTCTTCAAGGAATGAGGTGGTTTTGATGTAAGTTTGTTTACATGTTTGGTTTGGCAGGAGATGTTTTTCTTCTAATAAAAAAGATAACTTGGAAAGAGAGTTTGGTTTTGTGATATTCAATGAGGACAGTGGTGTAGGAGAGCTTCTTAAGAGGATAGAAAGGATTTGTATAGGATATTACAATTTGTGGGTTAATCTTCCTCAACTCGTCATGTCTTCATATTATGCTAAGTGCCAGTATGTGCACGATGCAGTTGTGACTATAATATTAGGTTCTCACAATCTCTATATCCAGTATGTCCATGGAAATCCTTTTATTAGACCAATCAAGCTAATGAAGGGGATAGTAATAAGGGAAATGGCCCATATCCTTGGCCAAGGCTAATGCTTGCTTAAGGGGGTCTCTAGAAATACTTGAGTTTTTGGTTTCAAAAGTGAAGATTTTTAGAGTTCTCTAAGTTTATTGTTGTATGCCTTAAAATCCTTTGGATGCTCGACGAATTCAATCGACCATTCCACTTAGAGATTTTCACTCTTTCACAACAATGTATATGGGTGCGAATCTAGTTTTGATTAGTTCATAAGAGGAAGAAGTTATTAGTTCTTTGGTAGAGTCCTTTAAGGATTATTGGCTTTGTTGCTTCTCAGGTTTTGATTATTGGTCTCCAAATTTAACCCCTCGAGTGGAAGAGGTGTGACTTTGTTGCTTAAAGTCCATTTGCCTTCATGGATTGAAAGAACACTCTCTAATATTGGGAGTTACCTTCGTAGAGTACTTGTGGTGGATGAGGCTACCAAATCCATATCCTTATTTTTTATAGGACAAGTCCTTGTCTCAATTGAAGATTAGGTTCCATTGACACCATTGCAAATATGATAACAAGGGAGAAAGTTTTCCAAGTTAAGATTTTTGGGTGAAAATTTGGGTATTTTACTTTGGTTTCCATTTTTCTGTTATGGATTTGTTAAGAGGTGAAACATTTCCATTTGTTTCTTCTTGCACCAATTGGTTCCAAGAAGTTCCAAGAAAGGCGGGTCTCCAATTATGGGATTTCAATCTATTCCTCTAATGAATATGGAATAGAGCAATTTTCTTAGGATCAATTTCCTTTAACCAACTCTTATTGCCAATCATGTGATTATAGCAACCAGTGTCTAAGAAACATCTTTCTGAATTGCAGTTCTCAGTACTAGTTTTTGTCACCATCAATAAAACTGTATTAGAATATGAATCTTCATGCGCAATATTGGCTTGTTCTTCTTCATTCCTTGCTTGCTTCCCCATACCAGACCAACATTCAGAAGCATAGTGACTGAACTTGTCACAACTATAGCACTGAAAACCTTATTCTTATCTAAACATTTCTTCTTGTTTTGATAAGAATTTTCTGCTTTTGAAGATTCACCTTTGTTATTTCCTTTTGACCAGTTTCCTGCCTTAGAGTTATTCTTGATTTTATTGAAGTTCTTCTTATCATAATCATCTTTCTTGATAGTTTGAACTTGCAAGGCTTGTTGAATTGATCTTTCAATGCTTCTCTTAGACACCATTAATTCTTGAGCCTGCAAAGAACTCTGCAGTTATTCAATCTTCAAGGTTTTCACATCTTTTGATTCGTGTATGGCCACCACAATAAAATCAAACCTTGAAGATAAAGTTCTCATAATCTTCTCAATGATTTGTTGATCAAAATTTGCTTCTCCACAAGCTTTCATCTGATTTACAACATTGATCAATTTAGAGATGCACTCAGCAATTTTTTGGTCATCTTCCATTTGCATCAATTCAAACTTTCTTATTAATGACTGAAGCTTTATCTGCTTCACCTTAGCATCACCTTCATGATGCCTTGACAGAACATCTCAAGCCTCCTTAGACTTTGTGGATTTTGAGATTCTTTCAAAATTTCTAGAATCTACACTTTGTTGAATGAAGAAAAGTGCCTTGTAGTCCTTCTTCTTCAGTTCTTTGTATGCATTCCTCTGAACATGAGTAGCATTTGCACCCAACTCATCATAACCCTCTGCACCTTCAGTTCTTCATCATTGCACTCCATCTTTCCCAGTTTCCACTTTCAATTGTTGGAAGATGGGTATTGAAACTGTTGTTTCCATTCATGGCTTCACTCTCAATGTTTCTACACCTTGATTACTTGCATGATTGAAGATTCTTACTTCCTTGAATCAGAACCAGAAGCTTTGGATACCAATTTGATAGCTCGGGAATGCTTGCTTCTAATGCAAGCAATGATTTTGGTTATGAATTTAGGGTTTGAAATTGAGAGAAGAAGGGGAAGATTATTGTTGTAATCTTATGAGTTTCATTCGTAGTGAAAAGTAATTAGATCATGCCTTATATAAGAGGCCTATTCACATTGCTTGCTTTGTAAGTTATCTAAACAAACATAACAAACTTAGCTAGATTACGTAACAAACTTTTATACCTCAACGGGTATAATATATGTATATAGTTTAATATAGGCTTGAATTAAAACTAACAGCCATGAACTTGCGCAAGAGGGCTGGACGGCTTAGGCGATCATTATTTTAAGGGCATAAAAAATTATTAATTTTACCGAATACATACATATATTTCTTTTTAACTAGTTTTGATTACTTCTATTGAAAATATTTATAAAAAATATATTTAAGAAAGAATCTTTTGCAAAAAAAAAAGTAAGAAGAAAGTCAATTGAATAATTAAAATGACACAACTTTATTGATTCATCCAGAACACCAAAAGTCTTAGACCGACTGTTTCCATATGTCAGATTTGTCATGGTAATTGTGAAACAACTTCTCATGTTTTTTTCACTTGAAGTTTTGCTGACAGGTTTTGAAAATTGATTTGGTGTTTCCAGATACTCAATCCTTGATGACTGAAAGTTGGTCTAAACAATGTAAAGATGTGACTCTTTCGAGCATTATCAATCTAACTGGCACTATTTTGCATTACGGGAAGCAGGCTCGGTTTGATGGAAGAAAAAAAAAACCCTAGTTTTCAAGTTGTCTTGAATAAAATAGTTGTCATTGTGTCTCTAACTAGCTAGTAATCATACATTATCCACTACTTCCTCTTCTATTCAAGACTTCCAAATTCTCAAGACTTTCATATGATCAAGGTCCACCCTCCTAGGGCACCAAGAATCAAAGTGGTCCTAACTCCTAACTCCTAACCTGGCTGCATGTTGCGATATTTATTGCTTAATTTTTATTCAGAGGTAAGTGTAAGCCCTAAAAAAATGAAAAATTAGTTAATGTTTCGAGATATAAGCTAGTGGCCAGACAAAATATATTTATATAATATGGTAATTTTTTGGCCATTTATTGCTAAGCATATAGCCTTGAAATGAGGGGGATCATGCAAAGTGTTGTTTGGTTTATATATGTCCACATCATAATATCAAGCAAACCCAACAAAGAACATATATTGGTGTTTCTAGAGAGATCTGGATGTTACCTGTATTTATATATTATTTTCTTACACATTATTGAGCTATATGTAATTTATTCAAAACTATTAAACTAATACATAAATTTCAACCTCTCTTACTTATAAATGTTAACCCGTCTCGCTATACTTAACCTAATTTTTCCCTCCACACTTTTGCATTTAATGTTTATCTAAAGTAAAATGAAATCATATTCCTAATTAGATGCTATTTTTTTAAAAGGAATAATCGTTAATCCATCTCGCTATATCTTTTACTTATTCTTATTTATTAATTTTGTTAGGTCTGCAGCATTTTAACCTAATATTTTCCCTCTCATTTTAACCTAACAAATTTCATCTAAAAAAATACATCGCACCAATTTCATTCCTATTCTCTTGCAATTTTTTTTTGACAATATTTTTTTTTGATGCTGCACGTTTGTTCTAAAAATTATGATGTTGCACTCAATATGAGCATATCAATGATCAGGTTATGATGCCTTCTATTTTATACATTTTCTTTTTGGTTTTTTTTACAATATTTTGTACACTTTTTTTTTAAGGAAATATTTTGTACACTTATTTAATACTAAAAAATGCATCGCACCAATTTCATGCCTTTTTTTTTGACAATATTTTGTACACTTTTTTTTTTAAGGAAATATTTTTGTATACTTATTTAATACTAAAAAATGCATCGCACCAATTTCATTCCTATCATGTTGCCTTTTTTTTGACAATATTTTCTACACTTATTTAATACGTTTACAAACAAAATACCCTAATTTCCATGCAAACTCGGTTACCCTAATTTCCATATAAACTTCGGTATATATACCAAGCCCTAAACCGTGTTTCTCTCAATCGCCTTCAGATGTCGGGATTCTCTTTAAGTTTCAATGAAGACAATTTCCCTTGACTGTATCATTTGCAATGACAATCAACAAAAGTCAAGGGCAGTCGCTTAAACATGTTGGTGTATATCTACCAACACCTGTATTTTCTCACGGACATTTGTATGTTGCTGTTTCAAGAGTTACATCCAAAGAAGGACTAAAGATATTGATCACTGATGAAGATGGTGAAGATACCAATGTAACGTCTAACGTCGTATATGAGGAAGTATTTCGCAATGTGTGATGAAACTACATGCCAATGTACTAAAAATTTCATATTTCTTTTAACGAATTATTATAGGATTACCGAATTTTCTTTTATAATATTTTCAGATTTCATACATTTTATGAAGTGTTTTATTTTGTCTACTATGGATTATCACGTGTTATTTTTTCACCGTTACCAGTTATATATTGCATTTTATTATTCGTATGTCAATCCCTTTACAATAAACTTGTGCGGAGCACGGGTCAAAAATCTAGTAAATGTTAACCCGTCTCGCTATACTTAACCTAATTTTTCCCTCCACACTTTTGCATTTAATGTTTATCTAAAAAGTAAAATAAAATTATGTTCCTAATTATATGCTATTTTTTTGGAAAGGAATAACTGTTAACTCGTCTCGCTATACTTAACCTAATCTCTTACTTATAAATGTTAACCCATCTCGCTATACTTAACCTATTATGTTACGTTACGGTACCAAGGACGATGTCATGGAAATATTATGTTATGGTACAGTACCAACGTCTATGCTTCTTAATATTATGAAATACTATATGACAATCATGACATTCATCTAAACTATTTTGTTACTTATTACCATCAAATATTACCTTCGATATGACCCGTGTGTTAACACGAGTCGATGGTCTAGTACGGTTAAACTCTAAAAAGTTTCATTATATTTCACTTTAAAAAAACATGGTACAAAATTATCATAGAATTAGAATTTGTTAATAGAAGCAGGCCACTTTTAGTTGAGCTGGAATGTTGCCACTTTTGTTTGAAACCGTAAATAAACAATAAACAAAAGAAAAATGGATCTTTTCTCTTAATAAAAACAAATCATAAGGTAATTCTTAACAGGACATGCATGTGTGATGTGGAAACTTGGAATTTCGCAACGTGAAAATCCAGAATCCAAGGAAATAAGTATGGCGGTTTCTATATTCTATTATTGGAAATCCATGATCCACAAATACATCCTTTTTTTGAATTGTTTATAAATTATTTGTAATATAAAGTTTTTTTTTCTATAATATCCTTAACTCTTTTTTGTAATATTTATATCCTAAACAATTTATCATCTCAATATGTTTGTTTAATTTTTAACCAAACCCAAAGGGTGTCACCATGTGTATCTTTCAAAGCATAGCAAGTTGTTTCTTCATAAAATCACCGTGAACATGTAACTATTTTTCTCTACTACAAATAGTTAATGATATTTTTCACAAAATAATGATAGTTAATACTATTTTAAATTTTGAAAAGAAAAAAACCGTCTCGATCAAAATATAATAACAAGCATATTAGTTCATGTAGCTTATTTAAATCCCTATATAATGTTCGAATTTTATCGGATGTCCCATGTATAGTGTCTCTCTCTACCCGTAAGAGAAAGGGAATGAAGGAGATAACACATTTATTCTAATACACTTGATCTAAAGTGTCTCTTTTACGAGGGATCAACTTGTTTTATGATAGGTTACCAAGTGAATAAAAATATAATGTATCTATAAAATCTTGTCAGAATAAATACATGTTAACACAAAAAATACATTTTTCAAGGACGAGAACAAAAGGGTGATGAATGAAAAAAAGAGTTGTATGGGAATGTGATAGAATGTGTCTTTCATCCATTGATGGAGAAATCATTGGGTGCTTTCACTTTTCCAATGCTAACAGTAATCATATGTAGGCTGAATTGATGAGAAGAATGTAGACAAATACTCCCTCCGTCTCTGGATGTAATCATCCATTGTATTTTTTACATTTTTTTAAGAAAAGTTGTTAGTGCAATTAATGTGTCTATTTTGTATGTTAATATTACCAATTGTCCTTTGTTTGTATGTGTATTAAATTTGACTTTTCATATTTCAAGACAAATTAGTAGTATTAATTATGTTTATGTTTAGCAACAAAAATAATAAATGCATCTAGTAATTTGAAAGGGAGTTTATATTTAGAGATAAATTTTTAGTCAAAATGGTGCTTAGATATAGAATATATAAAACTATACATAATTTAATTACTTTAAAATATAAATATTATTTAATTTTTTCCTTTTCTACTTTACCTTTTTATATGTGTGTCTAAATTTTATTTTCAAATTTTGTGACCATACAAACCTTATTAGGGTATCAAATACCTACTCTCTCATTTTGCACATTGATTCATGTGATGAATGGAAAGAAAGGAAGGGTGGGGATAGTAATGGGCATCATTGGAGTATAGACCCCACAAAAGCTTATTACCTTATTAGCCATTTTGCTATTTGCAACCATTTATTGGAAGTTTGGAGGCACAACTCATAAATTCTCTTTGGAATTAATAGAATGAGACCATGTTATTACTTGTTGCTCTTTTCTCCTAAAATTAATTCATCAAAGTGCACTGAATCTTCTCCACATGCCCCCCTGTTCCCATGTGCCTTTCTTCCACTGTATTATCAGCTCCTTTCTTTTTAAAATTTAATTTGAATTTAAAGAAGAAAAATGTGAATTGAGAATCAATCTGTATATAGTTGATGATTTAATACTTGTTGGTCTTTTGCAAAAAAAATCTTTAGAGTTGGCGTGATTCTATTTTAGGATACGCTAATTAGTACTCTTAGGGCACTAATTAAGATAGTAAAAAATAAAAATTGTTTATTGAAAACGACAGTTTTATGAATTTCAAAAAATTTAATATACCAATTTTTAATATAATTATTTTTTTTTTATATTAGTTTCATTAATTAACTAGTATTCTAGGGGCATTCTCTACCATTTCCCCTACTTTTAAGATCAATATTGAAACTTCTTTTATTGATGATGTTATGCATATATGTAAAAGAAATAAAAAGAGGTTTGATAACAAGTTTATTTTTTGGAAATAAACATTTCGTACGGTGATATCCAATACTTACCGTGTGGAAATCTCCCTACATAAACCTCGTTTTTAGCTAGAAAATTGCTCTTTTCACTTTTGAAATTGCTCTTTTTCCCAACTGTTGTCGTTTGGCTAACGAAGTAGTGGAAAAGAACAATTTCTTCTAGCTATGCATGAATTTATGATTCTTAAGGCCTTTTATGTTTTAACCATGTCCTTAATGTTCCTCAAATTAAAGAGGTTATTTGACACCCTCATACTATTTCTTGGATCAAATGCAACATATAGATGACACATCAAAAGATTTGCTCAAAATTTAAACATATTTAATGCATTTTCATGTAGAGCTCATTGAGGCTATGCATGCAATTGAAATAGCTTCAAATTAAAAAAGATTGAATCTCTTTGGTTGGAAACAGATACTTATTTGGTTACTCTTAGCTTACAAGAGTCATTGTCTTGTTCCTTAGAGATTAAGAAACAATTGGTTAAGTTGTGTTGAGTTAATTAAGAATACGTGTTTCAATATTTCACATATCTTCATAGAAGACAATTGTTGTGCAAACAATATTGTTTTCATTGTGCTTCAAACAATTATGTGAAAACGAGTATTCACACAGTAACGTGATTTTGTTGAATGAAAGATTTCTAACTTTGCAAAGTTATGAATGTAGAATATCTGATAAAGATCAAACAATTCAAATTCAATTTAGCTTGATTGCATGAAATGAAACCAACATTCTTTTTTTTCAAAGATAGTTTTTTATGTTAAGAGTACACCCCTCTTGATAAAATATTAAGATTCGAATTGAAATGCAAAAAATGTACCGTATACTATATGGTAACCAATTGAGATGATGTTTCCAAATATCAAAAGCCTTCCAAAATAACAAATTATATGTGTCTTTGTCTCCATTACTATCTTTATATCCTATCATGTAGGCTTTATAGACTAGCATTTTGTAAAAATATTATAGATACGTACCCCATGGCAAGAAAAATGAAAAGTATATACAACTTCATTTCAGCCCCCCCATCAATAGATGCCTTAGGGTGCCTACATAAATACCTACCGGACATTCGAGACAAAACCACTCTAATTTGGGAATAATATATTGGTTGCTTTTAAGACATTTATCTTAGGTGAGGCACAACATGGCAGCAAAGGATTCAACACATTTGGTTTCGAGGTGTGAAACATTTGGTTTCCGATAAGCTATATTTATATATATGTTATTGATATACTATGGGTTGATTATTTAATGTAAAAATCAAAATTTTGCTAGGTAAATTTGTTTACTTTTTTGTCTATATGTATGCTCTCGACATGGGAGAAAAAACTTAGGACTAAATACAAATAATTTGTTGTCATGTAGTATTTCAACACTTTGCAAATGATTTAACAACATGTTTGCTATTTTGGGTTTGGAAAGAAAATTCAGATCCAACAAGGACATTTTAGAGACCAAGTTTTACCTAGACTAGTCTCCCTAGTCATGTTACTTGGATAGAAACCAACCACCCATCTTTTATGCATTCCCAACTAAGGAACATGGTCATGGTGTGTAATGTACTGGCCACTACATAAGAGAAAATCAACGTATTCCTTTTAATCGAGAAATACAAGTTACAACGTATTATTAATTGAGTTTAATTTATGTATACAGCAAATCTTAACATTCCTTTTTTCTTTTTTTGTCTATAAACCGAGTGAAAAATATAATTTGAAAACTCACACACATATGGGCAGGGGTTGAACCAGGTAGGGACATAGGGGGTTATGGCCTCTCCAAAATCCCAAAATTTTCATTTTTAACAAGTATATTGTCATATTTTAGCAAAATATAATATATATATTTTCATAGGTTCCTATTACTTTGCGAAAGCAAGTTGTTCTATTTTTATTTTCTAAAATTTGTATTAATTTTACTTGTTCACATTGAGATGATACACTCATGAATTGAATAATTGTGTAATTTTTTTTTAGAAACAATGAAAATATCAAAAGAGTTATTTTTATTTATTAAATATTTGTTCTAAAATAACAGCCTGAACCCGATCCAATACGGACTACGGGCTAGGTGGGCCAGCCCACTTATTTTTATTATTTTTTGTCAACAAGAATTAGCAGAAAAGAAATTATCGAATGTGAAAACAAATAGTATGAAATTTGTGAATCATGATCATACACAATTTTTTTTTTTTTGAAAGAACACAAATAAATTATTAGATACACACTTCTCATAGTTTCTTTTGAAGCAAAATAAATTATTAGATACACACAATTAGAACCATAATATAAAGATTAAGATATATGCTCCAACCTCCCAGCCTCATTTGTATCGTTCCTACTGTACAACTGGATCAACCTAAATATGACCATTTTCTTGCCACTGCCAACAATGAAATTCATACCCCTTTATTACTTAATTTAAGATTTGATTATATAGATTCCGTAATTATGCCCATATTTGGGTCTTCAAGTGTATGCAATTATGAGAAATGGATCTTAAATTGCAAAGTTGGCCATTTACCTTTTATTTATTTGAGGCTTCCTATTGATGGCAATTCACAACACTATTTTTTGGCATTCTTTAGTTGATGGTATTCATCAAAGACCATCTAATTGGAAGAGTAAAAATATGTCTATAGGTGGTCGTCTAGTCCTAACTAAATATGTCTTATCTTCTCTTCCGTTGTTGGGTAAGTAGTGTTGGAAGTTCTATGTTGACCATGGGGTTATGGTATCAAGTATTACCAGCAAAATATGATGTTTATGGAGGTAGAATAATGAGTGGGGGTTTCTTAGCCATCTAGTTGGTGGAAAGAGTTATATGGTATTAGAGATGGTGGTGGTGCTCTTGGGCCCGGGAGGTTTGAGTTTGGGATGGGCCATCGAGTGGATGATGATGAAAATAACTTGTTCTGGAATGATTGTCGGCTACTAGGAGATGTGATGCGTGTTAGATTTCGTCGTCTTTTATATCTTTTTGTTGGAAATGACATTTCTATGGCGGAGACGAGTAGACTAAGATGGGGGAGGGGGTTAAGGGAGATAGGTGGAGATGGAGGAGACAATTGTTTGTGTGCGAGAAGGACTTGGTTGCAAAGTGTTTCTCTTTATTAGATAATATTGTTTGTGTGCGAGAAGGACTTGGTTGCAAAGTGTTTCTCTATGTCTTATCATTTTGAATAGTGTCTCTCGAAGTTTCTCTTTTTATGTGGAAACTTCTGAATAAAAGAATTCTAACAAAGGATGACTTAACTAGACGTGAGACTCTTCATTCAAGGACTTTATATCTTTGGCCGGATGTGAAAAGGAGGAACGAAAGAAAGTAGAAAGAGTCATAACCCACATGCCCTTGTCTGTATTGCAAATTGGGATTTACTTTTCCAACACAATATACTTCTCACGTGCCCTATAATTTTTTTTTAAAATGCCCATGGGATTTTGGATTATAAAATCCTCAAAC
>Ga0315913_1001584_pt1 | contig 25365 bp, 14 predicted proteins | sample MpolsnodulesMG_FD_207736 | JGI IMG/M metagenome (GOLD analysis project Ga0315913, IMG submission 207736) | Medicago polymorpha root nodule microbial communities from Los Angeles, California, United States - small nodules | ecosystem: Host-associated > Plants > Roots > Nodule | place: USA...
CATAAAAATGTTTTTTTTTCTTTAAAAAAAAGAGTATTATTTATTTGGTACACATATTTTAGAAACTGCATAAACACATAAGATAAAGCTAAAAACAACATATAATAGATAAAATAGTAGCATATCAAGAGTTTCTTTTGGTATGAATAAAATGTTTTTCATGTATTTCTTAGAATTGATTTATAATTCATAGCACAACTAGATATAAATCCACAATTTGAGTAAGCGCTTGAAGAGAATGAGGAAAAAATGTTTCTAAATCAATGCTCAACATATGAATTTTGTCTCATTAACAAAGAAATTGAATTTATACCTATAGTAATAAAAAGGGTTGGATCTTTACCTCTGCTGAACCAGAGATCAAGCTAAAATGCAAATATTTATGTCATCAATGTTTAGTTTGTATGGGCGATCTTGCCAGGTATAAAGAACAATGTGAAAATCCTGATACTCAAAATCATAATTGGTCAGTTTTTAAAAATACACTTATACATAGCATTTGCCTTGATTAGACAAGTAGTATAATAATATTTGGGCTTTATTAGACAAGTAGTCCTTGCAATGTCTCCTATTAGCTTTGAATAGCAACTCGAAGATTAGAAATTTCCATCTTTGGCGTAATCTTCTCTGGCTCTACAATTTTTGCAAATGTTTATGGAGTAAATAAGCAATTATCCCCCTGAAATTGTAAGTTTCGTCAATTACCCTCTTGAAATTAACAAAACTTCAAATACCCCCAGAAATTGCACAACGTTAATCAATTTACCCCCTCCGTCAAATTCTTCTGTTAGTCAACATAACGTTTTGCAAATACCCCCTAAAGTTTTGCACTTATGTGCAAAATGCCCCCCAAACTTGATTTTTTTCTCTACTTATCCTTGATACAAAAACACTTCCACAAAGCAATAAACCTATAGACATCCTAAACAGACAAATCTATATTGATAATGTAAAAATCAGCGGGACCATGAGAGACCAAGTCATTCTAACAGTATCAACACTTACAACAACATTATTTAAATTCTTGAAAACACAACAGTGAACATGGCTTCTCCCTTCTAAACAAAACCATGAAGTGTATCTAACTCAAGGTTCAACAACATAAGGATGTTTTGATTAATATTATCTAACTCAAGGTTCAACAACATTAATGCAAATATTGTCAACAAGTTTAAGGAAATTTGAACCAATTCATGTATATTGTATTCTTTCATTATGGAGTTTTTCGTTTTAAGAATATTGTCAAGAAAGGAGAAGCCATGTTCACTATCTTAGAAGGGAGAAGCCATGTTCACTATCTTATGTTGTTGTGTTTTCAAGAATTTAAATAATGTTGTTGTAAGTGTTGATACTCTTAGCATGACTTGGTCTGTCATGGTCCTATAGGTTTATTGCTTTGTGAAAGTGTTTTTTAATCAAGGATAAGAAAAAAAGATATATAAATTTTCAATTTCGGGGGGCATTTTGCACATAATTGTAAAACTTCAGGGGAGTATTTGCAAAACGTCATGTTGGCTAACAGAAGAATTTGACGGAGGGGGCAAATTGATTAACGTTGTGCAATTTCAAGGGGGTAATTGAAGTTTTGTTAATTTCAAGAGGATAATTGACAAAACTTACAATTTCAGGGGGATAATTGTCTATTTACCCAATGTTTATGTTTTGTTATAAAAGTATGGTTGCTTACTTTTCACATCTATGAACAATATTTTCTATTTGTCTATTCCCTAAACTTGCTCATTTGTGGGCAATATTTTTGTTCCGTTATTTCTCCTAATTTGCTCAAATGTGAAGAATGGTTTTATTTCTTTATCCTAAAATCTAAAAATTTATCAGTTTATCGTTTTAGTAGAGACTCATGTTCAAATACTAACAACTTTTTAGCAATAAACAAATGTTGGTAAATATTTATAATGTTTGTGAAATATTCAGTTATTTGTTCATTTTTTCTTTGGAACAAATTTTTAAAAGATACGTTATTCAATCCGTACGAAGCACATGTTTATAACTAGTGATGTTATGCCGACTAGCATTATTCTCTTTATTAGTATCCTTATTATTGTTCATTTCAATTAGATTACAAAACACAACATAACACATATACATTGTATTGTTCAACCCAATTCCAATTACAATTAAAGCCAAGAGAAATTCTAATATACGACCACCATTATAAGTAGTCAACCGTAGCTAATATGTATCTCCTATTGCATTTACATCAATTAAGTCACCGCGTAAATATAAAAAATGTAACGAGTTTTTATATTTCTGAATAATATCATCAACCGTCATTAAAATTCCTGATAATTTTAAGCACTTATACACAATGGATCACTTATGAAGTTAATCCACTGAAGAATTTACCCACAAATGTAAAACATTTCGACACAATCACACAAGTTGAAAAAGGTAAAAAAAAAGAAAGGAATTTAACAAGGTAGTAGTATTGATTTAAGATCATGAACATATAAATAAATATTTCTCTATAAAGATCTAGCTAGATAAAATATATGTCGCTAGCTAGATATACGATAAAGTATATGTATTTTGTATAAAAAAAAAACGTATTATTTAGGAAATTAGGATCATAGAAAGAGTTTCTTTTTTAAGGAATAATAAAAATAGTATTATTTTCATTCAAAAAAGAAAAATAAATAGTATTATTTATTTGTTTTCTTATTTATCTAACTAAACTTTTATCATATGTTAATAAAAAAAAAATTGCAACACAAGAACGGTCCAGCATAAAGTCAAAGACGTAAATAAAAATACAAATAAGAACATACTTCTCGAAATAAACACAGAAGAAGAAAATCAAACAAAGAAACATGTCTGTTTCTTCTGTTACTGTTACCTCAACCGTGGGACCCTTTCTTCCACGATCCCATCGGCGATCAACAACAGCCGTCCGATCCAACAAGGTTTCAGTTGGACCAACGAAATTATTAACGAAACTCAAACAAGACTGTGCCACTCCTCTACCTCTTCTTCACCATGTGGCTGATGCAATGTCTTCTCAAATGCGGGCTGGGCTTTCCTCTGATGATGGGCCCGGGCTTCCCATGATACCAACTTTTGTCCACACTCTTCCCTCCGGGTATGTCTATGTTTTCTATATTGTCAGACACTAAATATGTTATCTCTGATGATCCACAATATAATATTTATTTTTATATTGTTCTATGCTTCCTTGTTTGTGATTTTTATGACTAATATGATGATATAGGAATGAGAAAGGGTTGTTTTATGCATTGGATCTTGGAGGAACAAACTTTCGTGTGTTAAGGGTACAATTAGGTGGCAAAGATGATCGTGTCATTGATGTTGAGTTTGATCAAGTTGCTATACCTCATGATCTCATGTTTGCTACATCTGAGGTTAGTCTCTTTTGATTGACTTATTTGAGCTTATCTATTGTCTTAAATATTTATGAGACTGGCCGGGAGAACTTATGACATGTTTTCAGCTTATTTTCCTAAGCTCTCAAAGATAGATTACAGAAACTCCATTTTATTTTTTGTTATAGAAAGCTGCCAATTAAATTGTTAATCCAAAAATGCCAAAGCTTACTTTGCATGTTAAAGCTTCGATGTTTTCTTAATACTAATTATGATGATATAATATACACAGGAGCTGTTTGATTTCATTGCTTTGGGCCTAGCCAATTTTGTGGACAAAGAAGATAGTAGATTTCATTTTCCTCCAGGAAGAAAGAGAGAGATTGGTTTCACATTTTCATTTCCTGTCAAACAAACTTCTATTGACTCTGGCATACTAATCAAGTGGACCAAGGGTTTTGCTGTTTCTGGAACTGTATGTGTTTGTTTGTTTATTAAGTTCTTTAATCACTGCCATTAATTAGAGTTCTATATTTGGTATAGTTAGATAGTGACAAAATTCAAACTCTTTACATAGGTAGGAAGAGATGTAGTTGCCTGTTTGAACGAGGCTTTGGAAAGACAAGGACTAGATATGCGAGTTTCTGCTCTGGTATGTTGTTGCAATGTTACTAATATTGTCATAATACTTTCATTCAAGTTTAAATATACAAATGCAGTATTGATATATATGGTTCTAATAATTTCCTACCTAATAGGTTAATGATACTGTTGGAACACTAGCCGGAGCAGAATACTACGACAATGATGCTAAAGTTGCTGTTATTTTAGGAACTGGAACGAATGCTTGTTATATCGAAAAGTTAAGTGCCATTCCAAAATTACAAGGCCATGTTTCTTCTTCTGATAAAATGGTTAGTAAAAGTGGCACACTTTCCTTTATTTCTTTGTTCAAATAATATAGATGAATTAGCTCATCTTTATTAATGTGAGAAAAAAAAACATTGCTTGATTCAGATCATTAGTACTGAATGGGGTGCTTTCTCAAATGGTCTCCCTTTAACTGTATTTGATAGAGAAATGGATGCTGCTAGTATCAATCCTGGTCACCATGTAAGTTTTCGCACCATCTATATCGTAATTTTGTTGTTCATCAAAAAGTTACATCCCTTATATAGAAAACAAGTGAGTAACTAATTATATCTCTAATATCATCAAACAGATTTTTGAGAAGACAATCTCAGGAATGTATCTAGGTGAAATTGTGAGACGAGTGCTAGTCAATATGGCTGAAGAGGAAGGTTTATTTGGGATATCTGTCCCTCAAAAATTGTCCATGCCTTTCATACTCGGGTAAATTTTCACTCTAACTCTTCCGCTCAAATCATATATAAAAGTAGGAAAATTGCTAGCAAGACACTAGATATGTTACGAATTCTGATTGCTAAAATAATTTGGTGAAAATAAAATTAGGGACATTCTATATCATTAACAGATATGCTTTGCTCCCGAATTATTTTTTTTTACTTCTTTTCGACGTAAGAAAAAAAATTCTTTTCGTATTTTATTTCTGAGATACACTTTGTGTTTGTAAGGTATCTTCAGTTTAATTCTTTTGAGATTTATTAGTAGTACCAAAATATGCTTACAATTTACAAATAAATTTAACAGGACCCCGGATCTAAGCACCATGCAGCAAGATAATTCTGGCGATTTACAAGCAGCTGGGTCGCTCCTCTATGATAAAGCAGGGGTAAACTCTTGAAAACTCATTCTTTCATGATATTAAAATGTGAAAGAAGAACCTTAGTATTTTACATTATCTGCCCAAGAAAGTACATATTAATCTGAATCACTTAGTTTAAATTTTCTGTTTCCTTGACCCACACTTGTTCCCTTTAGGTTGAATCCAATCTAAGTGAAAGAAAAACAGTTCTAGAGGTTTGTGACACAATTGTAAAGCGAGGTGGTAGCTTAGCTGGTGCAGGAATTGTAGGGATTTTGCAAAAAATGGAAGAAGACTCAAAAGGTGTTATCTTTGGAAAGAGAAGTGTTGTTGCCATTGATGGGGGTTTGTATGAAAATTATCCTCAATACAGGACTTACTTGCAAGATTCAGTAAAGGAGCTATTAGGAACAGAAAAGTCAAACAATATTGTGATAGAACATTCAAAAGATGGTTCTGGTATTGGAGGTGCTCTATTGGCAGCTTCAAATTCCATATATTAACAAGATTGAGCATTTTGTTCAACTAGTATTTAATCATTGGAATGGAGCAGAATATTCATAACGTTTTTTTGGCAAGCAAACTCATAATTTTCTCATATTATTTCATTTATTTTATGGTCATGGATACAACGTGGTTAGTTGCATTATGTAGCCACCTCGAGCCAACTTATGAGTTACTACATTCACTTATATCACACAACTCTACCAACTGAGTTAGGACAATAAACAACATCAAGTGCCAAGCAATCTTGGTATTCTTGGATAACACTCCAAGCTCAGAAGAATCGGTTGTGGGAATATTAAATCAATCAACTCAAGCTTGAAGAAAAATATTGAGATCTTATATATCATTTTATAAGCAAATGATTTCTCATGCTTGACTTGACACGCTCTCACTCTCACACTTCATCCATTTCACACTGAGCATCATTTTAATAAAAAAATATTTATTTTAAAATAATGTCATTTGTGTTTTGTGTTAACCAGTGACGAAGCCAGACAAAAGTTTGGGGTAACCTCTATCAAAATAAACTAAAATATATAAATCATATTGCATACAACACATTTAAGTCAAAATAAACCAAAAATCGATCATTTAAAATTTAAACTACATAATATATAAAACCAGCTTTATCAACAAATTTTAACACAAGAGTCATTTGTTCCTTTTTTGACTCATCATAAACTTCATCAACAACGATGCAAAATTTGAATCATCACGAATATATTTTCTAACCCTACTAGAAAGAATTTGCAAGAGCTCTTTTTGAATTTGATGTGAAGTTTGCAATTTTTTGGAGCATTTTTCAACACAACTTCATCATTGTACTAAACAAGGAGATAAAAAGAATTAAGGCTAGTAATATTGAAGAGCCTTCTATATTTTGGTTTTAGGGAGGAAATACAAAGAATTAAGGCTAGTAATCTAAACATAGTCATAGGGAAGCATATATTTTGGTTTCAGCGAAGCATATATTTTGGTTTCATAGCAAATAGCATTCAACGTCCACTTTCCAGTATATAAAAAAAATATAAAAAAATTAAGATGGGTGGCGGTGGCTCCCCCTTGCCACCCCAGTTCCGCCAGTGGTGTTAACCCTCCGGTTTTTAGGGAACGGGACTCTAGTATTATGAAATTCGGTCGCGAGACAAGTAAACTTGACCAATAATTATTCTACCAAAAATTAAACTTGTTCTTCTGAACTATGTATCTTTTGGTGAAACTCATTAACCACTTTCAATCTCTTGGTCACATTTATTTTAAAATTAATGCATTTTTTTAATTACATTGTAGTTTTTTTTTCAATTGTATCATATAACTATTACTATGTATAACTCGGGTTCTTCCGGACAATTTGTCTGAAACCTTTTAACCACTTAAGTCTAATAGTTTAATTACTATGTGCATCACTCTCAAAACACTATTTTCTTCTACTTTTCATCTATATCAGGAACAAACTTAGCAATAATTATATTTTGGTACAATTTTTTATTGTTTGGTACAACAAACATTGCATAGATAATAAGGATAAGTTGATAAGATAACTTTTTTTTCTATTTGCTCTCTTTTTTCGGAGTAGTTTAGTGGCTAGATTCACATACATTTTAAATATGTTTTTCAATTTCTTAGTAATTATGTATATGTGTGAGTATATAAATCTTCAACGTCATTTATCTTAAAATAGAGAACGTATTTAATATACCAAAATTTTAACTGCATTAAATTTTGTGTGACAATAATAAACTTATCTCATTTCAAAATATCCAAAATAAAGGATGATACTATAAACTCATAAATTTAGGAACTATAGTAAGACCTTAATGCCCTTATAAGTACGAGCAATAAGGTTTGCCTGCCTCCTAGTGAATGGGGGTAAGCAAGACCGTCCCAAATATAGAGACACCAAATTATCTTTGATTATTGTACATTTATTGTTATAACTATCAATAAATAACATGATGTGAAGATAGCATTATTTTCTAATGCTAAATTTAGAAAAATAATAATTTTTTTTAATAAATTTTAATATACAATCAAATTTAATTAGGAAATATAGATACTAATTAATAAATAACTTTAATTACGATTTCAACTTGAAATGGAATTCTTTGTCACAAAAAAAAAAAAAAAAACTCGTGATTTATGGAGGCGCAAAAAGCATATTCGCTTCTTCATGAATACTAATTACTGATAGTCACATGACCAAGGATTCACAAATCACACGTACGAGTGAGTCATAAAGAACTAGAAGAAAAGGAAAAAAACTTTGATTATTATTCTTCTTCCTCAATAATCAAAACACATGAAAATAATGACAATGGTGGAAGCATAGTCAAAACAAATAAAATAAAATTGAATAACAATGATAATCCATGGCTAATGGCTTAATAAAATGAATCATAGCTCACATTTACATTCGAAGTATATGGTATCCATAGATGCATAATGAAGCATATGGTTTGGAATTAGGACATGAAAAAGAGTGTTACACATTATTAACATCTGATGATTTTCGACCATCCAAAACACCCTCTTTGTTGAAAAACTCAATGCAATCAGAAATGGCTTCATTATAATGAGAATAAGATGAATAATATGAACTGCATGAAGTCTTTGGTGGTTCAAACCTTTCAGAATTTCTGTGCCTTGATGAATCTGTTGATGACCTATGATGAGAAGAAGAGAATACAAAACGCATAAGAACCTTACGTAAACGGTGAAAGATTTTCATTGTTGAAAAGTTTAACTTGAATTTACAAGGGTTTTTTTGTTGTTCTTTTGTGGCTTTTATTTGTATGACAAAGCTGCTATGTTCTTGACCTCTTTGTGTCTTGTGCATTTTCTTCCTTTGACTCCACCGGGAAGTGTAATGTTATGATGTTTGTCGTTTGGTTTCTTAAGGGTATTTATAAAAAGGATGACCAACTTCAAATGTTTCAAAAATTAAAAAAGGGATGTGAATAAAATAAGGGGGTATGATTAAATGGAAATAACTTAGGTATATCCATTATCTTCTTTTTCTTTTTTTTTTTTTGGTACAAAAAGGAAAATATCCATTTTCTTCTTATTAGGTGCATTCCGTATCATTTTTATCTAAAAAATATTTATACCTACCATAATTTACTAAAATCAATAATTTTCTTTATAACTAAAATATTCAAAAAGCAAAAATACCATAATAATCTACTCAAATCCATAATTTCCTTATGTGTTTTTTGCGTGGGAGTACAAAAATTGAACCTATGCCAGATAGGATACAAAAATCACATCTTAACTAATTTAAGTTGGGTGAACATCAATAATTAATTTATTATTGCTATTTATAATTATAGATTACTTACACTTTTAAGGTTTTTCTCCCTAAAATTTTGAGGCATATAACTCTAGTTTGAGTTGTTGGCCCTAGTAACTATGTCCCAAGTTACAAATCTTGATCATATCATTGAGTCGAATTCGTTTAAAATCAATTTTATTATGTAATGTGATTCATCCAGTCTAAAATCAATGGTCGAGATTGATTGCTACATAAAATTGCATAGTACTTTTACTATAGCTTAGATATATTTGTAAAACATGTTTTAGAAAATTTGATCGGACCAACCAATCGAGACATTTTAGTAATAGGATCTACCATATTTCTCAACAAGAAATGTAATTTGGAAAACTTCTTGTAGTGTAAAGTATGTTTTCCTTTTAAAAAAGGTGGTCATTCAAAGGTTAAAAAATTATATTCTAATATGGAAGGCAAAGTTCCATGTGCTCAAATTATTGGCATGGCCTTCTCTTGTCCTCCTCTCAACTGGTTTCCTTTAATTTGTGTCTTAAGTTTTCTTGATTATGTTCAATTAATATCAATTATAATCACGTTTATTGATTAGCGATTATAGTTAGGACTAAAATCTGATAATCATTTCAAGTTTAGTAACTAGATTAATTAAAAGAGACCAAGAGGGAATGAATGATATGATGGAATCACTTTGTTCCACATATAAAACCTTGAAGGATCTCCAACTATAATCATTTGTAACCTTTGTGGAACCCATATATAACATGTCCAACGTTAAAGTAAATGATTTTGCTCCGATTCTTCATTCAATAAATTTCATTTTATATAATATTTCCTTATCCTGTTGGGATTTTCTGTTCCCTATTTGTGTTAAAGTAATAATATGGTTCCTATATGTGACTATTTGTTAACTATAGGAAGAATGATTTATTTTCCTTTAAAAAAAAAAGGTTAATTGAGTAAATAGTCCCTATAAATATTCATAATAATTTTGTTTTTAGTTCCTACAAAATAAAATCACACTTTTTAGTCCTTATAAAATTTTTCATCAACATTTTTAGTCCCTATAAAATTTTCCATCAGCGTTTTTAGTCCCTGTAAAAATTTTCCATCAGCATTTTTAGTTCCTAAAATGCTTAAGGAAAATGTCACAGGGACTAAAAAGGGTGATTTTATTTTGTAGGGACTAAAAACAAAACTGTAAATATTTATAGGGACTAAAAACTTAATTAACCCAAAAAAAAACTATAGGAAGAAATTATAAAAGGCAAGCTTATAATGATGATCCAATTTTATTAATTTCTCCCCTTTAATTTATGGCAAAGGTTTAACGTTAAGAATGGATTTCATATGTGGAATCTGGTTGGTAGCTGTATTTTGACACGCAGTGTGTTCCAATTTTTATTTTTGAAATGTAATTGCACTAAAAAAAAAAAATTGGATGAAGCACGGACATGATACAGATATTGACACCGATACAGCTAATAATTTAAAAAAAATCATATAATTCAGTGTAATTATAAGTGTCGGTGTTGTGTTGGTGTCAGACACAGCATGTATCTGACAGAACACGCCTAATCCAAAGAGTATCCGTGCTTCATATTTAAAACTATTTTCTTTATAGCAAAATGAGAGATAACATTATTTTTCTTCTATAGTATAGTGAATTGTAATTTGGGAGGAGGGAATAACTTTCACTCCTCCGATCTTTTCGGTCTATAAACTCTCTTAGAACTATTCTCTAATGATGTTACTAAGGGGCTGCAAAATGTGAAGATATGAATTGGAACTAGAATGATAAGTATTATGTCTGAGAATCGTATATCATTTGACCTGAAAGGTTTGAGGCAATCATGATTGATTAGTAAGCATTATGATGATGTCTTGTACTTTCTTTCCTTTAAACTACTAGGAGATGTACATAATATCATTTTCTATGCTTAAAATCACTTCACTTTGTTTTAATAAAAATATACGTGTCTTGTAACTCTTGTTAGCTTGAATTAAAAATTTACACCGGAACAAAAACATATTTTTATTGCCACACCATCATACATCATTCACATGAAACAAAAAAAACAAAAAAAAACAACGCTCCCTCCTTCGTGCGATTAGATATTGAGTGGCCGATTCCATGTCATCTGCAATCCGCTTCAGAGTATCATGTAGGTCGTCATACGAAGTATCATTTTTCATCTCATCCAAGCAAATAGTCCTAACCCTCTTGATAAACCATCTTGCGGCCGCACTTTATCCAACTGGAGTTCCAACAAATTTCATCGAATAGATGTGTCTATTGCCTCATCACCCGCTCTAGCAAGTGGTGATAAACCATCTTGCGGTCGCACTTTATCCAATTGGAGTTCCAACAAATTTCATCGAATAGACGTGTCTGACGATGTTCATTATTGGAGTTAAAGATCATGTCGTCGACCTCTAGGCGATAAAAATAGGTCATGTGATTGTCTGATAGATTATGATCTTTGTCAGGAATGAACCGCAAACCACATGGCATGTCGATGAAATAGTTGAGTTGGATATCATAGGGATATATACAAATGAAATACTCCATAGTACAGGTCTGAAAAACAAACACAAATAGAAACACATATTACAAACACAAACACCTATTAAATTCAAAATACATATTAAAGTACAAATAATTACCCGCAGAAGGGTACAACATCCACCTATCAACCCTATCGAAGAATAGTAGTCTTATCCAAATAGTGATATAGAAATGCTAGCGTCATAGCAACCCAAGACCACCCATTAAGTGTACTAAGGTTCCATAGGGGCTCTAGAAACACCGCATCAACACATTTATTGCTTTTGTCTAAGAAGATTCTGCATCCTGCCAGATAAAGAAGGTAAGCACATATGCAATAAGTTTGGTGGTCATTTCTCTCAGCCTCCCTTCCAACTACACTTTCCAATTTTAAGGCTTTGGTGTTATATATGATTCTCAAATATTTCCTTCAGCCAACATAATGGGATATGTGTTCCCTTCAAATCCATGCACTCACACCAAGAATAACTAAGTGAAGAGGACATGATATATTAATTAGTGGAGTGTCATACACGAAGACAGTTAGGTTGAATTCCATCACTTAAAGTTAGGTCAAATTCTATCTCTGAAAGTTAGGTCAAATTTTTACCATTAATCTAACATCTAATAAACATTTATTTCTCACTTGATGTGTTAGCTAAATACAAGAGTTTAGTCTTATAACTCAAGAAATTAAGTTCAAACTCGCAGACATTTATAAAATGACAATTAATGTCATTTTAATCAATAAAGAAAATTCTCTTTCTCTATTTTCTTTTTTAAATGTTAAATCACCGGTCTTGCAAGATGCTTTTTTAAAAACAATAAATATTAGTGTTGTTAAGTCTTGTTGAAAGTGACAATTGAATCCTTGCATCTTCAAGTGTTGAGTACATCAAACACCAAAAAGAAAAATGTTGAGTACATTTAATATTTCCCTAATGATAGTCTCCTATCTATTCAACAACGAAGTTGTTGTTCTTTATTTTTCTAGCTAACTAACAAATACTCAATACAGTAGTTTTTTTTAATTTTTTTTTAATTTTGAAGAAATGTTCGATACTAATTACTCAGTTAAAAGGAAATTTATTTGAGTAAAATTTTTTAGGGAAAAACAAAGAAAATGGGAATTGATTTAAATATAAATACTTTTGGACAAAAAGGAACATCATCAACTTTTTTTTTACTAAAGGAAAAATAACAAGTTAATTAGGTGACATTTACTTTATAAAAACTAGCGAAAAGACGGGCGTGCCCGTGTTTCCACTGTTTTTATTGCGTTAACGTTTGAAAATTATGAACGGTGTTTTTTTTATGAAATTTCGATTTTGATTAAAACTAATAAAAATGTAAATGTTTGTTGCTTTCAAGTTATAAAAAATCAAACTAACCATGATTATCTGTTTCAACGACACGGACAATAATACAATATAACAACAAAAAAAATCTTTTTTTAATGACACCAGCAACAATTTTATGATAGAAAAAATTGTTTAAGAGTATAATTGGAATGATGAAAAAGTAAGTATAAATATACTTATCTAGTTTGTTACACTTTTTAAATGATAAAGGAAAAAAAACAAAAAAATATATATATTCATATTGTGTTTTTTACATTTGTTTTAATATTTAAATTTATTCTTATCTATTTGTTACATGTGTTATATGTATTGAAAATTGATGGTATTTTTGGAAAGAAAAATCCAACCCAAAAGTGCTGAAAGGGGTAGTTTTCTTTATATATAGTATAGATATAGATTCCTTAAAAAAAATTATATTTTATAAAAATATTTTTGTTTTAAAAAGTCAAACTAGACCACCGAATTTGACAACGAAGAACATCAAACCTATGACCTTGAGAGGGATACACTATAAGGTCCCAAACCAATACTACCGCAAGCCAATCGAATTAGGTTATTGTTGAAGTGTCCTTTAGGACTTAGTTTCTTTTTCTTTTTCTTTTTATTTCTATGTAACAAAAAAAAAAACTCAAAATTTGTTTTCTTTTAAACAATACTTAAGATTTAATTGTGTGCAAAGAGTCAAAATAACTGATGCCTCTCAAAAATGACATTTTTATTCGGTCGAACCTCTAAAACATGTTCAAGACAAATATCGGCAAGCAAATATTACCCATTGTGATGCAGACAAATATTATTGCTCTAAAGCCTAATCTAAATGCATTACAACCTGTAAATTCTCATTGTCATATTTCAATGTAAGTTTGCTGGAAGAAGAAAAAAAAAAAAGGATTGCTCATTTTTATTTTTATTAACTACAACTAAATTCTACAAAATGTGGGATTTTCAAAAAACTAGATTTTGACTAAAGCTACAATCTCTAAAACTTCAAGTGAAACAGCTATACATGCCACTAATTCAACAAGTTTCAGTCAAATAGCTTCAGAAAAACCTATTGACTTTCAGTTTCACATTCAATATCTTTATTGTCATACTTGGAGATATTGAGAATTGATGAAGGAGTATGCAGATGTCATGGACTGGTGAAATCTATCGAAGCTATCTTGTTTAGACTTCCCAAGTACCTGCAACAGATCTTGTACGCATATTCAGTGATCAAAAGAATTAAGCACATGTGCACTAATCTGGCAATAAATTGAACATGACAAAGTAGTATATCTTTACATTTTCCTTTGTAATGATTACGAATTACAATCACCACCAACCACTGTTATCTCAAAATATAAGCTAATGCAATAATATAATTGTTTTTTTTTATACATATCACGCAATAATGCAAATGCCCGCCTAGATAACTTGTTTAATTTTCAAAGAATGGAGTGGTAATTTTGTTCTATTCCATTATAAAATATTCAAACAATGAAATGAACTCTCTATTCTATTTTGTTTTGTTCCATTCTGTTCCGTTGTTATGTTCATTTTATAATATGCAAACATAGTCTTAAGATGTAGTGAATTAAAAAAAAATAAAAGTTTTTTTAATATCACGATTTTAACTTTGCGATAAGTGATTATTACTTTCAAAACTTCTAATGTCATTTTCGACATGCACAAATACAACAGTTATAATCAACTCCATAAAGTTTATTCTTTCTGTCAAAAAAAAAAAATTAGGTTTTTTTTTTTTTTTTTACAAAAAGTTTTCTTATATTAGTTGTTGACAACGATTCTGGCACGGTCATAACGTGTGGTTAAGGAGACAATTCTTAATTCATTCGGATAAAATCAATTGAAAAATCAGGGATTGACTTCTTCTTTAAATGGGTTTGGATTCATTAACGAAAGATAGCAATAAGTTGAGTATAGTGAGATAGGACGCAGACATTTCTTATGTCTGGTTTGTATGGATAACGTTCCGAAAAAATTCAATCAAGATTTTCGGTGTGTACTATATTCCAGAAAATTTGTTAAATGTCTTAAATTTTGGAAAACTTGATGGAGTGGGTTGGTCATGGGTGTGATTTTGAAAATGGGTAAAATTGATATTTTTATGGTTAAAAGGGTAAGGGTATTATTGTCGAAGAGTATGGTAAATTTTTCCAAATGGATTAGAAGCAAAGTCACATATTTGTCCCTTAATGATCTCTATGCGACCATATTTATCACTTAGCGATTCAAGTAAGAGATTTAGATTATTTTTTTAAAGAACAAAATTGGCTAACCGAAATAATCAAGCCACAAAGTGATTTATGATGATTATAATGACTCGGTGATGGGTTGGCAAAGACTTCACAATGAATATAGAATCAAATTTATAATCATTTCCAATTACATGAATATCGTAATTTAATTGAAAAAAATGATTGCTAAGAACATAATCAAAAGGGGAACCAATACACCCAAAAGCCCATTGAACATGTCCCCTTATGCATAACTCAAGCGCCTAATTTTTATGTTCTTGTGAGAGTAAATAACAAACTGTTTGGCTCATTTCTTTATACTCGATATGGAGGAGGACTCAGAAAAGTTTTTAATTTTAAAAAGCTTGATTGAATTGTTACATACGATCGTATATCATAAATATAAAAAGTTTTGGATGATTAATTGTAGTAGCAGCCCTGTAGGATGAGGTCCATACCCATAATATGTGTTTTAGATTTTAAGTGAAAATAAAAATCTTCTAAATAATAAAATAATTGACAACAAGTCCACTTTAAAAGTCAAAATGTCACACTAGTACTAGTTGCACATGCCAATCAATACCAAAGCATGCGAGCAAGCTCTCAAGACAACCTAACTTCGCTCCTGCGTGGTACCTCCTCCTCTTCTAAGTATCCTCCGCTCCTCCAACCGAATTCTTTCATTTCCTACACAAATAAAATACAAACAGTTAAGTATTTAGAAAAGTAATAATTAAGTTAAATCACATGAGAATAGACCAATTTCAAATCACTCATCATAATTTAATATATCGAATAGTAATATAATCACAATTCATGCATCTTATCTTATCTTCTTATTATAAAAGCTTGCTAGGCTTAGCAATTGCTTAACCCTAATCGCCATTCACCCCAAACTTTTCCCTCCTTTGCTATCAATGAAGACAAATTGGGACCACAATTTCAACTTGCCACAAAATCCAAAAACTTAAATTTTCTATATAGACTAGAAGATTAAAAGTAGCCTAAAACTTAACTATTTTCAATACATAAATTTACCTCTTGTGCTAATCTTTCAACCTCACTAACACGCCCTTCCAAAAGCAAACCTTCCTCAAATGGTGCAGGATACAACGGTAGCTTCTTGCCTGAAAAAAAAATACTTGTACCAATTATTTACTATGACGCTTTTGTTCTTTAAAATGGCAAAGTAAAGGCAGAGAGCATACACTCCTAACCTATATGTTTCTCTATCATATTGAAATGTCTCCTTTCATCTGGGCTCACAAAGGAAATGGCAACATTAACATGAGCAACAGTCCATCCCACGCGGTAGATATAATCTTGTTGATCACACGGTCATGAGTATACTAAAATGCATCGACAAAAGTATAAAAGCATTATATAGCACATCTTACGTTTGGATACCAAGGAATGTTGTAGTTAATCACCATATCTACCGCTGGAATATCTAGTCCCTTACTAACAAAGTCACTACAAATGAGAATATTGCACTCCCCAGACTTGAACGCATTCAAGGATCCAAGTTTCTTTGCCTATAAAAAGTTATTATGTTAAGAATTAGGCATATTTCTTGTTGGCAGTTTAGAAGAAATTACAATTATAATACAGGACCTGTAGTACAGTTACCTGACTCATATAACTAATAATAGGGATGGCCCTGAAACCAAGATTCTTAAGAATCAAAGCCAGAAGAAGCGTTGTACCACATTGCTGAGTGTATACCATATATTTTCTTCTCATTTCAGCGAGAGTGTATACAAGGTAGCAATCCTATGCAAGAAGCATGGAATTGATGAACACAGTCAGTGCAAGCATGAATAATATAGTAATACACACCAAACATCAAACAAAACTTCTAATTTTTTCTCTTCTAATATGAAGAAATTCAACATTTTCTGGACAAGGGAGAAGAGAAACCTTGTGATTTTCTTGCATAAAGCAACTCTGTTGCAATGTGTCCGCAATAGAATATTTGGAAGATAGGTCAATCTATACAGAATAAAAATAAAAAAAATTGTGAATAACATGAGTTTAGCAATAGATTTGAAGATAATATTTGTAAACATTAAGGTTGTACCTTCACGGGATTCCTTAAACACATGCTTAGCATTGTATGGGTCTGAAATCACAAGAGTGGAATATCCCTATATTAATACAAGTGTAGATTTGAAGATAAATAAATTACACAGTCAAGCAGTTCTGATTATGTAGAACCGTCTGATCTCAGATTTTACTGCAGGGATTCCGAGTCCCTTTTCATGTATAGGAATTTGAAAAAGAAATTTCATCTCCCAAGAAGTTTATTTGATCAAAGTATTTACCTCGTCTGTGAATGTAGATGAAAAAAGAAATGTTCTCCGCTGACTAGGAATCATTCTTAAAATCTCTAAAATCTGATATAGAATGTTCTCATAAGATAGCAGGTGCGCATCATCTATGACCTGCTCAAAATGCAGAGCAGTCGACAAGATATATGATGGTATCAATCAAATCACATACCAAGTACTTTAAACTAGCAAGAGCAAGAGAAAATCCTTGGGTGTGTTTTAGGTGATATAAGATTAGGTCAGGCATCCCAACCTTGAAGAGTAAGAAATAAAAAATTAGAAGCAGTAGTAAATTGAAATAATAAAATTTCAAGATTGTAACAACACTTACAATAATATGAGGTTGCTCTGAGTTCAGGATGAATTCATGTTCCTTGCGGTTCTCTTCAGCAATCTATAGAAAAAGCAATCAAAATAGATTGTGTTAGTAACCAACCAGCACATATATGGTCTCTTGCGCACATACACACTTGTGATTACATTGAATTATACAATTTCATTGGAAAAAAAGTATTATAACTTACAATAGCACACTTGACACCAAATTGAGAACCTAGAGCCCGAAAGTGGTCAGCGGTCTGAAAGGCAAGTCTCCTAGTTTAAGGAAGAAAAAAAAAAGGTTAGTTATGCTAAAATATGATGAATGATGAGATAAATGATTATGATACCTTGTGGAATAGAGCACACAAGCAAAGAAAGGGGTTAGGTTGGGTCCGGTTTCGAGGAGGGTCTGCAATATAGGAAGAACAAAAGCCAGAGTCTTACCGGAACGTGGTGGGGAAATTCCAAACACATCATCTTTTCCTGCAGAATGAGATGAAATTGAATTAATAATAATAATAATAATAATAATAATAATAATTCATTCATTCAATAAATCAGAATCAATACCTTGTAGTGCATGGGGAATCACTTCTCTCTGAAACTTCAAGGCAAAATACAAAGGCCGTTTTGTTTCACAAGTTTTTGCCAATTCAGAAGATAAGCCAAGATCAGTAAATGATTTCATTTTCTTCTAACTTAATTCAACGAATGACTGATACATACATTGTTGGGAGAGCGAGACTCCAACTTCTATTATAACCCGAGGTTGTGTTTTAGGGTTTTTTTTTTTTTTTAGGGAAATCGTGTTTTTTAGGGAAAATATCACAAACTGTATGGCTCTTTGAGGTGTGTAATGCATATGTATATATTCTACGTACAACCTTATTTTATTTAAGATTCCATGTTAACTATGTTCATTCATGATAACACCAACTACTTCCCTTCAAATAAAAACTTCTGGACAAAGGAAAATTAACTTTTTTTTTTTCTATTAAGGAGAAATAACAAGTTAATTAGGTGACGCTTACTTTATGAAAACATTTTCTATTTTTACTTTTTAAACTAACTCCCTCGAAAAAAAAAATGTGTTAACTAACAATAACAAGAGATGGTACATCTTTCAAGCTAACAATTTTATGCATTTTTTAACACCAATGAAAATACCAGAAGAATCGTTTTCATTGTTTCCATAAATGCATCATCTTTGGCTCACATCTCTTAAACTAAACAAAAAAAAAATCTCATTTGTACTATACTAATTAGATATTATATTTCACTGGACCATCGACCCATGCTTACGCACGGGTCATATCGATAGTAATAATTGACAATGAAATATAAAACAATATGAGTGCAATGACATAGTTCATTAACACAAAAAAAAAGGTTTTATACTTTGCGAATACATTCAAAATGACCGTATGTCACATGTTCTTCTATTGATTTGATTTTTACATATGGTCATTATACATAAACCATATTATGAGAAAGTATTTAGTTTTGGAATAGCCATCTGATCTGAGAGATAAACGGTTTTGTAATACAATCAATTTACTTTTCTACACTCAAAGCAAAAATAAAATTATCTAATTCAATAAGTGAATCTTAAAAACATAAGAAATTATAGGCAAATTATATCTTATGATACATTTCACATTTTCACCTACAATCAAAGCAATGCATCAACAATACATTTAGAAAACCCAAGAATTTCCTTTTTGTGATTCCTCTTTCAAGTGATTCTGAAAACTAATAAGATTCTTAATTTGAAATCCCTAAATCAAAGAAAGGATGAGTTGAAAATAAAAATAGCACCATATGTATTTTTGTGAGATAATGAGAGAAAAAGGAACAACAACCTTTACTTAACGGCGGAACAAAAAAATTAGGATATAGTACAAAACAAAAAAAACAAAAAAAGAACTTGCGGCGACTTTTTTTGTTGTTGTGCCACATCTTCTTCTTGTTTAAACATTTTAGAGTAGTATTAACAAAACATGAATTTTATGACATTTGTTTAAGGAGAAACGTGATCAATAATTTCAATATCAAATTATGTTACAAAATATGTTGTTAATCAAACCTCAGAGAAGGGGATCAACAAAAAAAAAACTGCAAACAACACGGGATATGAATAGAGAAATAAATAGAGAAATCTACAATAATTAATGCGATATCAAAGGAGGAGTATAGGTCAACAACAATTAATGTGATGTCAAAGGAGGGAAATTTTTAGGTTAGAATTATGGTTAAGTATAGCTTGACCAGTAAAGATTTATAAATAAGAGATTAAGTGAACAAATTGTTTGATCTACAATATATAAAGAATAATAAATTCCAAAAGACTTTTCAACAAACTCAAAAAGGTTTACTCGAGTACTTGGATGAGATGGTAAGTGATATATATATTCCACTTGAACTAGAGGTTTAGGGTTCGAATTCAATCATGAAACTGCAACAATGTTAAATCCAGAGAGAGAGAGAGAGAGTTTTGTCATCATTACGGTTTTACTCGACTAAGGAGATTAGTCTTTGCAATTGCACGTAGAGGATGTCCAGTTCACACCAAAAAACTCAAAGATTTGAACTTGATCCATCATGACGCTCTTTGTGAGAGGAATGCATGTGAAGATATTCTGGCGAAATTGGGAGCTAATTGTATGCATTCTTTGGTTATGATTCACGAATTGTCTGCATGTCTTTTCTCGGCTTGTTAGCTTATGTTATTGGAGTGTCCTTTATTTAGACTTAGTTCCTTTTGTTAATTTTTTCTTTTTATTTCATTTAACCAAAAAAACTCAATATTTGTTTTCTTTTAAACAATATTTAAGGTTTAATTGGGTGCAACGAATCAAAGTAACCGATGCCTCTAAAAAAATGATCTAGACAAATATTACCCATTGTGATCTAGACAAATAATTAATCTAAATACATTACAACTAGTAAATTCTCATTGCCATATTTCAATGGAAGAAGAAGAAAAAAAGGATTGCTCATTTTTATTTTAATTAACTACATTTAAATGCTACAAAATGTTGAATTTAAAAAATTAAAAAAAAAAAAAAACTATATTATGACTAAGCTACAATGTCTAAAACTCCAAGTGAAACAGCTATACATGCACCTATTCAACAAGTTTAATTCAGTCAAATAACTTCAGAAAAACCTATTGATTTTCAGTTTCACATTCAACTCCAATGTCATCCTCATTTTCAGCAACCAATGCAACTTTTCAGCTTTAACAACATCTGTTTTCTGAATATGCCTGTTCCTTCTCCAACTACCGGCATTTTTGACATATTTTTCTTGTTGCACCTAGTTCTTCACTTGCTTTAGCACAAGTGGAAGAGTATGATCTTGAACATCTGAGGAGCCACTAAATCTAGAAAGAGGCTTCTCATGACTTGAAGATGATGATGATGATCTCTCGGTGCAACTTCGTAGCAACCCTTCATTTCCCTTATGCTGCTTTGGGGTACAAAGTGCTTGACTGGGTTGAAAAGCATTAGTAGGAAAATCAATGTTGGGTTCAAGAACAGAAAATATGGCCCCTTTACGATCTTGGTAAACTTTAAGAGGGCGCTTTCAACGGATTCTCGATAGACTTCTGGATAAGGAAGCTTTTTGGTTTGAGAATATTTGATCTGCCAACCTTCTTTTCAATGGTTTTTTATACCTAACATTCCCACTCTAATGCAAATATCCACCTAGATCACTTGGTCGTAGAAACTCCAATATTATATATAAACTAAACTATACCAAAGGAAATAAAAACACAGTATATATATTATATTCTGTATTTAACAATTACGTTTAGGAAAAATATTAACGTACATGAATAATATTTTTCTTGAACAACACCATTTTAAAAAGAGATTTATGTCCAAACATCACACAACTAATAGTTCTAACTTTCACTAGACACCAAAACAAACACAGATGTTTATCTTAGAAAATTACATAACCACTCATCCACCAGCATCCTCATCAGTCAAAGAAGAGGTTAATTCTCACTTCTAAGCTAATATTTCTAGAATCATATTATTTTTTTTTAAACATTTAGAAAGATAACAAAATCATGGCATAAAAGAATTAAGTGATCGGCCACAATCACCATCTTTAAAAGAATCACCAGGAAAGTACCCTCCCCGCACACTGTCAAAGTCTAATCCTATCCGAAGCTTACAAAATACATACTATCGAAGTGAATTTTGTTTCTTCCAACAAGACTTTTTGTATTCACTACCCAGTTCAAATGTTATTCACTACCTAGTTCAAACCTAGCTAGGGCAAATGCTAAGAGATTCAATTATCTATCAATTTTGACGACTTTGTTGGTTCTTTGGTATGTTTGGATCGGTGACATATTGTGGAATAGGATGGTAAGGTATGATATTCCATTGTTTGGATGGTGGCATCTATTTCATTGTTTATTCTTGTTGAAATTGTTGCATATCATGTTCTTTCTTTTCTTCTCTATTTCGATTCTTACTGTTTTTGTTTCTTTCTTTACTTCTCTGTTGCTTTTCTTCTTCCTCTCCCTGTTCTTGCTTCTCTTTCATTTTGTTGATAATCTGCTTCTATTTCCTACCGTTGCTTTTCTTCTTCCTTCTTTATGTTTCATTTCATGTTCTCCTTGTTGTTTCTGCTTTTTTTATACTTGTGGCTTTTATTTTTAACAATGAATACTTCAGTTTTGAGTAATTTATTTATTTTTTCTGCAACCATGTGTTTATTAGTATTAATTGTATAGTAATTCCTAAATAAATCACAAAGTACCCGCTCTGCTCCACGCTACCACTCGGGATTGGGATAAACTCAAATAAGTCAATCCAAATAGGTGCTTAAAGTTCAACTATGAGGCAATAAAACACTCTGGTATCATGTCAACACTGACACTGGTATGTCACACGATTAATAATTTAAGAAAATGAAAGTGTGATCGATGTAACCACATATGTCGGTTCAAAAACCAACATGTTTCGGATACCAAACATTTCTTTAATACAAAACGTTTGCGCTTCTAAAAGAGCAATCTTAGATAAATAGACAGGGCATATACAAGTTTAGAAACATTCTTTCAGAAATGAGAACTAGGTTTAGCAGTAAAACTTGTTTGCAGAGCCAATTCCTGCTCCTTCATCCACCCTTCCACAATTTCACCGCCACCACCACACTTTCTTTTCCCCTCCATTCCACCTTCAACTTGTTCTTTCTTCCACTCTTCCACAATGACACCAATTTCTTCAACCGCAATTCCCTCATCACCACGATTTTCCTTCATTTTTATTCGCTTCACTCTCACGGAATCACGGGAAGGAAATTCTTTCATTTTAACATCAACTTTCTGCTCAATCAGGGAAGCTTTTTGTAGATTCAAGAATCTAGGAGATCGTTGAGAGATGGAAATAAAGGATGTTATAAATAAGTGATGTGTATTCACTTAAGTACTGTTATAAATAAAGGATGTTAGATTCGATATGAACTTAGACATCGGAATATATGAATGAATTCTCCCAAAGTCCAAACGCTTCGGGCAGTAAGAAAACAATGAATCTCCATATGCCGGAGCATGATCATCTTGTGTTTCTATTCAACTATGCTAAAAGCTTAGATACATAAATTCAAAAAGAAACCAAAAAAAAAAAAGAAAGGAATAGCAAGCTACCTTCTTCATTATGCCTTCTAGGAAATGTGTTGTTTGGTCAAGCAAGGACAAGAAAAACTAATCACGTGCCAACCTCATCTTTATAGGGGGATGTGACGGTTATGAAACCACCATCAACAGCAATTGAAAAAGAGATTTTGGGGTTTCTTATATGAATGACCCCTTTAACCCACATAATACTCTCCAAATACAATTTAAATTAAAGATATCAAGTTGGCAAGTTACATGCTATTACAAAATTTCGAAAGCATGCCAAATATTCTCTACCGACTACAAAATAATAATTGAAACCAAATCCAACCTCCACAGGAAAACTAACATGGACAGAAAACATATACAATATGAACCAAAGATATCAAGTTGACAAATAACATGCTATTATTTCTCAAAAAAAAGTTACATGCTATTACAAAAAGCCTACAGTAACAATCTAATAAAAGAATATAACACGAATTGTCCCAAAACTATTAAAAAATAGTTGTAAAATATCATTTCCAATCATAAATATGATACATCTAGGAAATTATTTTAAATGTTATTATTCTCGTTATACTCGTTTTATCAACATTTAAATGAATATAACCAAAACTACATTTCAATTCATTTTAATCAAAGCCCAAAACCAATGAAGCACGGAAACGATACGAGTATGAGATACAACGCGTATTCAACACAGCGATAAGTCATTTATTGAAAAATATAGGATACGCATATAAAAAAAATTATATATATATATATATATTTAAAAAAATTAAAATAAAAAGACCGCTTCGAACATTTTTTTTAACAGAAATTGAATTTGTATTTATAGGAAAAATATTTACTGTAAAACCTAGATGAGTAAAATGGAAACTTCATCCTTAAAAAAATGGAAATTGCAATCGTAGGTTAACGTATAATTGAATGGACAACTGGTTAAATGCATCAACTATTAATTAAAGAAAAGAAAAAATGCATCTGCAATGAGTAATGACGGAATCATAGAAATTGTACTCTATCTATTAAAGGAGACGGGTAATTATGGAGGAGAAAATTTTATATGAAAACTAAATGAACTAGCTGTATCAGTGACATCCGAAGCATATTGGTAGCGTATCCCCGCATGTCAACGACGTATCGGAATTATTTTATTTTTTAAAAATAAATAAATCGGATACTTTGTCGATACATATTGACGGAGTATCAGGACGTATCAGCGTATCGGGGCGCATCGGACACGATACGGTAGCTATTTAAAAGATCCGTGCTTCATAGCCCACAACTAATAAAAGAATATAACGATTAATATATTCTCGTCATATTTAAATGTCATTATTCCAGCGTCAAAACGATTGTGGGTAAATAACGTAATTATCAACGTACTCACTTTTCTTCAGAGACGATAATGGTCATTACTATATTTTGAGTATAAACTATCAACAATGAAAGTAATTAACCATGTTTCTAGAACATAAAAACAAAGCTAAACATTCCCAACATGTACCATGGGACCAAAAAAGTAAATCTGGTGAATTAAAAAAAAATACTAATCATTCTGCATAAGCTCCATCAAAATTGAAACCATCAAAATCACCTCCATTGTTACGTCCAGACCTCCATTGTTAAACTCAGTCATCAAGGTAATAATAAGACCCAGCATTCTTTTGCTCTCTGTCCTCTGTTGATTCAAGTTTGTTGATCCTCAAAAACGATAACTTTGTCAGCAAGATAATTTGCCATGATGAAATCATGCTCAACGATAAAGACTGTTTTCTTTGCATGAAGAATAAACCTCAGCAAGATATGCGCTTGGCTCATCTATCAGATAGATGTCTGCAGGCTGTTTGTTGTAGAACAATAGCAACTGATTAGAAAACTATAAATACTATTTTAGTTTTAAATGAATAGATGTCTAAAGTAGCAAAAACAAACACGCAACAAAGCTCAGGGATATAGTAGAACAGTAATGGATCGTGAATTCAATTAGTATTTTGTTTGAAGTAAAATGTATTACATTAAAGAGATAGAAATAGATCAATCACAACAAATCCAAGTTTCAAA